>Ga0214542_1002272_pt1 | contig 39816 bp, 18 predicted proteins | sample CNSS1metaG_FD_160096 | JGI IMG/M metagenome (GOLD analysis project Ga0214542, IMG submission 160096) | Root nodule microbial communities from cowpea collected in UCLA plant growth center, Los Angeles, California, USA - CNSS1 | ecosystem: Host-associated > Plants > Roots > Nodule | place: USA... | reverse complement strand
TTATATATTATATATAATAATATATATATATATATATATATATATATATATATATATATATATATTTATATATATTTCAGGATAAAAGTATAGAAAGTTTTGTTAATTTCGAAAACATCAAGAAAAACAACTAATGTCGGAGATCAAATTAATGTGATTTTTTTCTCAAACGAAAATGTACGAAATTGTTTGTTGTAGTTGATTTTATTTTTTTACCAATTGTTTGAGATGAATAGATAAATGAAGTTAACCAAAAGATAACGATTGATTTTAGACTTTTGATTAAACAAAAAAAACTTTTTATTGCATTAAATAATTTTAGTAAACATATTTTTTAACGGGTTTTATATTATCGTAATAAAAAAACAGGTTATATTTAAATTTTTTTTATTCCAATATTTAATCTTTTACCGCACTTAGAGAAATTTGAAAAAAAAATTTGTCTACAATCGTGTTAATTTTTAAAGGGGGTTCGATCAAAGTAGTGTAAAACGCTAATGCCCATATTTCTCTGAAGCAAGTTTAAGACCCAACTATTGGCACATGCCAGTCAAATAGGCTAGTTTGAGATACAGACATTGGATAAAGAAAAAGTAAAGGCCCAACTACAATTGTTTTTGTTATATATAATTGCATGATATTTTTTTTCCTTGTTCTTTCTCATATTGAAAAGTTAATTAGAATTCATTAAATCTTTAGTTCTCAGAATTTACTGTTATAGTATTATTACTATTCTCATTTCTACTATTAGTCTTATTATTATTACTATTATTATCCAATTTTACATACTAAACATCAAATATCATTAATATTCATTACTATTATTCATTCATTATCTTAATGATCACCATACAAAATAATAAAACTTTTCCAATGTATTCTATAGGAAAAACAAAACACAGAAAAACATACACAATTGTATTAAAACCTGCATTTTTTATGCAGCAAGAATTTCATCACAACCCTGTAACGATTTCTTGGATCATTATAAAATTATTATATATAATTTAGAAAATAAAAAATGTGTATAGTTCGTTACATGTCAATCATTCGGACACGTGTGATATTGTGGTGGACCATCACCGATGCATGCTGGTATATACCTTAAAATCGTGTCTCATTGCTTATGTATGCATGTCTGCGAAAAAAAACGTTGAATCTAATAATTAGGTTGCGATGTGTTACATGCATCTTCTCCAAGTTTCTGTGCATTGTTTTGGAACCGAATCAGACACCTTCTTCTTCTTAACCGGAGATATATTAATCTAATATTGTTGTGTTGGCTTGCTCTCACATCAATCGCTGATTTTTATATTGTTTTAGTTTGGTACCTTGAAGCACATATTCTTAGAGAGCGTGACACATGGTTCATCACCATTACCATGTGTGTCCCTTATGTTCTTCTTCAACACAATAATGTAGAGAGAGGCTTTCCCCCAAGGAATTTTAGATGAGTAATAGGACCACCTTTCCCATGCCACACCAAAATCTTCCACCATCTAACCTATATTTTTTTATTTCTTTCTATCATCACTATTCTCCAATATATTCGGCCAAGTCCAACAACTATGGATCCAACACATCACAAACCCTCGTTTCCTTAGGTCATAGCTTGACAAAACTAGAAAAAAAACAACCTAAAATAGTTTTAAAATGGAAGAAAATAAAATAGATTAACCAAAGATTAGGGATTATTAACTATTAAATCAATTTCATATATTGATGTGTGCAATACACTACTTCGAAATTGACATCTAATATTGGTTTTTTGTCAGATTTGACGTAGATGTTAATAAATGTATCATACTTAATTAGTATCGGCTGTTAAAGCCATATAAATATGAAAATTATTATATTGATTAAACCCAAAATTAATGAAAAATGTGTCTTTCGCTAGTCATTTCATGACAATTAAAATATATATTATATCAATTCTTTAAGACAATGGGTATAAAATATATTCCGTCTTTATATCAGTTTTCATTAATTGATATTAATATCTATCACAAAATGACAACAGTCATTTCTAAATCGATGTAATATATTATTGTAAAATATAAATTTTGCTTTAGTAATAGTTAAAATATGTTAAACATAATGAAATCTACCTCACTTAAAAACACAAATTTAATAAGTATTATGATGATATAATTAAGAACGTTAAAAAATAGTGTTTTAGAAAATGGCTATTTGAAGTAACGTACCAAAAGAATATTTCATGATCATAAACACATGTTTAACTAACACTACTTATAAAACTAAACCAGTTTTCAGGTAGAACAGAAATTAAGATCTAACTAAAATATATCCTTATCTTTACCCAACTAGGCGTTGACACTTTCCTAATCTTTGAATGCTATGAGAGCGATTGCGACTAACACACATATCCAACATGTTTTTCAAGCTCCAGAAAATAAATGATTTTTTTTATTTAATTTAAAATTTGTTCTCTATAGCCATAACTACGACAGAGATCTTGCTTTTTCTGAGATGTTCATGATTACATAGTAAGCACTGCGTCATTTTGTTTTTCTGCAATTATCTTGAAATTTTGCAATTGCAGTGTCGACACAAGTGGTAGCTACAATTTGAAACTTGTTGACAGGTGTAACGCTACGCATGCTACAGACATTGCAGGTTAACCCTCGGTGTATACATTGGACCACTGAATAAGGATTTAGCCAACTTTTCTGATGTTCATATTTAACTTTGCTAGCTGTTACTGCCAAAATTCGTGTCCTCTGATTTTTGCATGCAGAATGTGACTCGACTCGGTTCCTCATGCACACGTATCCAACCAACATTCATTGCTTATGTTATTTTATAGACAAAAATAAATCATGTTAAAAAACAAATACTTATTTTTTGTCTGTTCAAGATTTTTAGCAAAAATTAATAATCCATATAATAACATGTTTGCAAACGTTGTCGTTCTAAATGCTATCTTGGGAAGTGTTAGGTCCATGAGTTGACTCCCAAGTTCTTCAAGGGTGAAGACCAAAAATTGTGGTCAGGGAAAAGGGTTTGAACCTAAATTTAGCTACGTTTGTGTGAGTGGACTAAGTGCAGAAGCTGTGAGATTCATGGTGTGTGTGGACTAAGTTCAGAAGCTGTGAGATTCATGAACTTCTTGAAAGAGGGGGCGTCAAGTACTCTGACATTAACAGTTATCTGTTTATCATGGGGAAAGAGTTTATGTTACAGTATGCTTACAGGGAATTTTTTTGATGATTTCTTTACCTTAAATTAATCGGTTAATGGGTTTAAATTTTTAGTATAATAATTGATTAAGACTTTTTTTAACCGATTAAATTTTGTTTTATAAGATTAGTGAATTACGCGTTGAATCGATTAAATGTAATAATCATTTATTACTTATGTTTAATTTTATAATTTTGTTAGAATAATTTATTAAAAACGTAATTTAATTAATTAAATGCATCATAATATCGAAATTGTTTATGTAATCAAATTAATAACATCTTATTTTAATAACTTAAACTTCAATGTTGTTAAGATATTAGTTAAAAGATTAGCACAATTAATCAACAAAAAATATCTTCCAACTAATTTGGAATTGACTTTTAACAATTATAAAACCTACACAAAGAGGCTTAGGCAAATACAATAAAAATAAATATCTTAAATCCATGTAAGCAATGCACATATATAAATTAAAATGCGGATGTTATGTAAATTTAAATGGGTATAAAAAGTGAGTCAACCCGGTTCACACGTGTTGGCTCACCATGAGTCGGGTTGAAAATGAGTGAATCTAATCCGACTCACTTTATGGTAAATCAGGAATTTTACAATCCGACTCAACCTACCACAAGTTGGTGGGTTAAGTGGATTGGTTCACCAACTCACATAAAAAAAATTATTTATGTATTTATTTTTAAGTATTCAAATATTTAAGTAATTTTTTAAGCAACCCATGACATGACAATCAAAGTAAAATCCAAAACCAATATTTTCATCATGCTCACCACCAATATATGATGAATTGTTTCCAAGAAAGTGTCCACATAGTCCAAAAAAATATGACTAATATTACGCATTTTTTGTCATTCTATTCAATAAAAATATAAATAAAAAAACTTCACATTTTTATCATGCTAATTTAGATAAAAATGTTTATAAGACAGTTGCTTAAGTAATTTATATAAAGATTATAGTTAAAGACTAAAGTATCAACGTATATAACTTGACAATCAAATTAATTAAACATTCAAATTATTCAAATATTATTGAATTACATTCTAACATTTAAAAATATGAAATTGTGAACCTATATAATTGGGGATAGTAAATAATTATTAAGAAAATTAAAAAAAAATCGTAAAAAAATGTTGGTGGGTTAAGTGGGTCAACCCATCCTTAACTCGGCTCGAACCCGTTTAACTCGTGGGTTTAGTGGACTGGGTTGAGTTCAACATACTTTTGAAAAAACTGAATTTTTCTCAATCCAAGCCGGCTCAAACCCGTGGTGAGCCGGGTTGGCTCACGGGTTGAAACCCATTTTGACATTTCTATGAACTATGCATGAAAAGAAAGTATATAATGTTGTCTATAATGATATTTGGTCCAAGACAACCTAGAAATAGGGATGGCAACGGGGCGAGACGGGGACGGGTAACGAGTATAATTGTGTACCCATACCCATTTTCTTACTATTCCAATATTAATTTTAATTATTTTTATAAAATTATGGTAAAGGAAACATAATATTATCAAATATTCAATATTAGTGGATGGTTGTTTCTTCGATATCAAATACTTTAAAATAAATTATAATTGTTTACATTTTATATTAGAATACCAAATAAAATTTCATGAGAATCAAAACATTTATAAAATTTGCAAACTGCAAACATTAATGAAACCTAGATGATAAAATTTTAAAATATAAAAGGAAAACAAATATTCAAATTAAAATATATTTTAAATGTTTGTTTACTTCAATTTTTAAAACTCTAATGAATCTTTTTTTATACACTAATAAAATTTATAATACATCACTTGATCAAATAATGCAAAGAACAAATAATAAACATAATAATAAAATTTTGACAATCATCTTATATCTTTTGAACTTCAATGTATGTTGGATGCTAAAAAAGAATATTCATGGCAATTACATTAAATTTTTATATTGTAGTAAATAAAATTTATTTATATAATTATAATAAAAAATTATAGTATGAGTGATAATGAGTTAGAAAAAAAAATAATTTCATAAAATAAATTGAAATAATATTGTACATGATAAAAATAGACAAAAAATAAAAATATTAAAAAATTAACAAATGTGTGTCTTAGAAACAATTTGGGAGACATTGAAAGAAATCGCACAAAGAAAAATAAATGTATATTTAAAGGTATGATGAGATGAAAAATACCTTAGATATCTAAGAAAACTTTTCAAATATCAACATACATACTCAATGGTTGAGAAATAACGAAAATTATTTTAACAAAACAAAAGTTCTTCAAATGAAAGAAAAATTAATAATAATAAGTAAAGAATTTTTTTATATTACCTAGTGATGAGTGCGTATTTTTGCCTCATTTAATGTTTAATTTTGAATATTTAATTGAATTTGTGTGCTTAAAGATTTATTTAATTAGAATTTTCTATAATTGGGTTTATTGAGCATGAGATACAAAAACATGTTAAAAATAGCGTTTTAGTTACATAAATGTTCTTTGAATATTTTGAGGTGTGTTAGTGTAGCTGCAGTTAAGTTGAGCTAATGGAGGTGTGGAAATAAATTGCTTAAAACTTCGTGACACCCTAAAGATAAATCCAAATATAGGAAATTATCAAAATCACAAAAATTCAAGCCAATTGCATGAAGACGACAATAAAAGCTTGAAAATATGAAGTTTGGCTAAACCAAGAAGAGAGCGACAAAAAATTGGACCTTGCGGTTTTCTTTATCTTTATGATAGAAGATAATTTGGGAACAATATATCTTTAGATATTTTATTTGATATTTTTAAAAAATTATCTTATTTAATTATATCATAAAATATTAAAAGATAATAACTACCAAATCTTTTTAAATATGACAAGATCTTCTTGAATCTTTTTAGTTCCACAACACACAAATATATCTTGAAGATATTGGATTATTTAAAAGATAATTTAAGGAGATTGCAAAGGGTTGATTTGGAAAATTAATACAAATATTAATTGGTGATAATTTATCATATATCTTTAATTAATTAATTAATTAATTTAATTATATTAGATATTGATATTATCAACCAACTATATTTTTCAAATAGTCTATATCTCTCTAAATATTTTTAAATATTTATCTTTATCTTTATTTTAAAAGATATTTGAAAGATTTTAACAATAGAAAAACCCAGTCCGTATATAAAGAGACCAAGGGAAAAGTAGAAACAAGCTCGGGACTTCGGAGTTTTGGAACCCTTAGGGTGGCTTAATTTCATTTCCTTTTTCTATTTATTCTTCTTTCTATTTTTATTTTACTTTTGCATTCTATGGAGTGCTGAACTTCTTGGGTTGATTCCATTGTAATTTCATTATGGATTCTGAGGTTAGAATGAAATAATTTCTTTGTTCTTTTTATTATTATTGAGGTTTTAATTCATCTATGTCTTTTATCTTTGAATCACGTCAAAAAAATATGGTTTTTACATCATAGCTAATTAGTGAGATGTTTTAATCTATATGCATATCAATCATATGAGTTCAAAGGTTTTTAATTTTAATTGAGAATTTACTTTGATTAAATTTAGAAACTTTCATGTGATTGAATGGGTTTTTACCAATGATTAAGAATGTACTTTGATTAGAGGTGAAAACTTTAACTAGAATTAATCAAGAATGTACTTTGGTTAATTAGCTTTTTGTCTTGATTTTAGAGGTAAAAGAATGGACATGATTAAGGATAGTAATATTTAATTAGGAATGTACTTTGGTTAAATTTACTATGATTAATCTACAAAGTTCTTGCTTTTGATTGAGAATTTACTTCGATTAATAGTGAGAACGCCAACAAATTAATTGAGAATTTACATTGTCAATTGAGATGCACCTCTCTTTCCTGGAAGTCTACTCAACAAGCTTTCAACTTATTTCTTTTCAGAAAACCTCTTTCAGAAATGAAAAATAGTTTTTCATATGAAAATAATCAACAGTGTGATTTTCAAGTGAACTATGATTATTATCCACGTGATGCATATGCTTATCAGCAACAAATTGTGACACCTACTTCACCTAATTTAAGTAGGTTAACTATATATCAACTATATGATCTATATCCTAGATCATCTTTTGTGGAATATGAGCAACCATCATACCATGAGCAACAACCATATTCTAAGTGTCCACCTCAGTCGTCATATGTTCCATTTGGTTCTCAACAACAACAACATGCACCATCACAACAAGTTGTAGCAATCAATGGACCATGCTATAAGGAAGTTGTGTTATTAATGGATGGACTGAGAGAGAAATTAGACACCATAGATGAAAGGTTGCGAGTTGATCAACGATGCAAAGGTATTGAGCAAAAATGGTATGGAAATGATAAAGTGTTGTACGACATGATGGAGGATGCAAGTAGCAACAACTTTGTAGAATTACTTTGTACTGTTAATACTAACCTCCAATGACATCCGAGATTTCCTGAAACCCCGGAATTTAGAGCACTTCGTCATGAAATAGAATATATGCTTCTAAAGTTGGCCATGAAAGCTAAACAAATGTCGAAAGATTTAAGTCAACTAATGAAAGACAAACTTATGAAGATGATAGTTGAGCAAAGGGATGAAATGATAATGTTAAGGAGCATGAATCAAAGGATGGAACAATTGAGCGCTGATGTGAATGAGTACATGATTCAAATGTTAGATCAACCAACACCAGAATCACATCACATTGATATATCTACTGATAGATATAATGATGCTCATAATAATTTGTCTACTGACATATCAATTTTGCTAAAGATGTTGCTGATGAAGAAATTGAAGATTCTCACACATTCATATCTACTGATGAATATGTTGATGATGCTCAATGACAATATAAAGTTTTATCTATTGATGATGATATGAGTATAGATGATATTTTTTAGGAGCAAAGTTGTGACAATACAATGAAGGAACCAAGTGCAGTTGAAGAGCCAACGATATTCGAAGATGTAGCTGAAGCATCAACTATTGCAACTAACTTGGTTAATGAAGCAGCAGATTCAACTACTTCAAGAGCAGATTTTTACTCACAAGATGAGATTACAAGGATTATTGATGATCCGGTTAACCATTTGAATGCACCTGATGATGCTCAAATTGAGTTGAGGCCACACACTCCACATATCAAGTTTGTTGATGAGAATGATGCAAATAAGTTTTTAGTGGTTATCTTTGTTGACATGGCTGCAGAAAAAGAAGAAAGGTTGATGCAACAGGTAAAAAGCTTAGATTCAAATTCTTTTGAAATCATTATTGATAGAAAATTTAAATTGCATGCATATTTATTTTCTGCTTTTAAAAATTTTCAAAAAAATATGATTTTTTTTAACTTTTTATAAAAATAAAAATGTAAAAATTAAAAAAATGGTACAAGCTGATTTGTACTTTGTAAAATTAAAGAAAATAAATTTTGACATATGGCCAGATTAAGCCAGAAGTCACAAAATTTTTTCGTCTTCTCCCCAAAATAAGTCCATCAAGGACAATTTTTGAAATAAGTGTGGGGAAGACAAACTATGGGTAGGATTTTTCATTTTTTGTTTTTCAATTTTTTTTCATAAAAAAGTTGTGATTTCTTTTTGAGAAAATTGTGAAAGTATTAACTTTTTACTAAGCGAAACTTTTAAACACCTATGTCTCTTAAGAATCCACCAAAAATATTTACCTTCTTTAAATAAAAAATATGACATTAGATTTTTAGGATTTGATTCAATAATTGGGATGATCATAATTCTAGAAAAATAAGTCATGTTGATATGAGTTGGTTGTTTTTATGATTTGCTAATTGAGTTTATTTGAGAATTTCTTGATTAAATCTTTTGTGAAAGAGTTTGATCTTGTGAGTCCTGAGCCTTAATGCAAAGGATGAACCGCCATTTGCCATTCCTTTTTTTTTTGAGTGACTTGCTCATGTTTGTTTATACTCAAATCTTTAGCTTGACTCTTTTGTTTTGTATCTTAGGTGAATATGCATGATTTGATATGACTGAGGCATTTCTTGTTTTTAGCTACTTGGCAAAATAAGCTCACCTTGATATTAATCCATTGGTAGCCCCTTTAAGCTTTTAAACCTCTTTTTCTTGTTTTAAGCCTATTGCATAACCTTGAAAAGAAAAAAACCACAATCTACCTTATGAAGAGAGAAGGAGCTAATGGGTTTTGTCAAGAATGGTTGAGGAATAAAGTGTGTGGGTGAGCACAAAATAATGAAAATGGCAAGAAGGAAGAAAAAAAATGTTTAAAAAATGATTCCTTTGTCAAAAAGAGCAACAAATGAAAGAGTTGTTTTTGAAATTATGATCCATTATTCTTTCTATATTTTAATTTTAAAAACCCTCAAAGGCCCTAAATTTTTCTACCTTTGCCTTGGCCCCATTATAACCTGAAAAAGTTCTCATGATCTTTGAATGCATGTTTTCTGAAAGTTTGTAAATATCAGAGTCTTGTTAAGTATTATGAGTGTTTACTTGCATGAGTATTTTGAGTGAAAACACAAGCCAAAACACTTGAGATAATTTTGGTGAGAAAATACACATTTAACTTGAGTGCTTTCTTTCATAATTGATTGTCTTGCGAATTCAAAAGATTAACTCATGTGTGAAAAATAGAACCCTTCTATTTGTTTATGCATGGTAACTTGATTTATAGAATATTGATTTGTCTCAAATAAGGTTCATTCCTTTGATCCACTGTAGATGTGAAATAAAATACCTCAGAACAAGTTTTGAAATAGCTCAATTTTGCCCAAGAGTCCACTGTATTTAATTGAATTTGTGTGCTTAAAGATTGATTTAATTGGGATTTCCAATAATTGAGTTTATTGAGCATGAGATACAAAAACATGTTAAAAATAGCTTTTTAGTTGCATAAATGCTCTTTAGATATTTTTGAGGTGTGTTAGTGCACCTGCAACTAAGTTGAGCTCATGGAGGTGTGGAAATAAATTGCTTAAAGATTCATGACACCTTAAAGATAAATCCAAAAATAAGAAATTATCAAAATCACAAAAATCCAAGCCAAGCATTGCATGAAGACGGCAAGAAAAGCTTGAAAAAGTGAAGAAGTTTGGCTAAACCAAGAAGAGAGCAACAAAAAATTGGACCTTGCGGTTTTCTTTATCTTTATGATAGAAGATAATTTGGGAAAAATATATCTTTAGATATTTTATTTTATATTTTTAAATAATTATCTTATTTAATTATATCATAAAATATTAAAAGATAATAACTACCAAATCTTTTTAAATATGACAAGATCTTCTTGAATCTTTTTAGTTCCAAAACAAACAAATATATCTTGAAGATATTGGATTATTTAGAAGATAATTTAAGGAGATTGCAAAGAGTTGATTTGGAAAAATAATACAAATATTAATTGGTGATAATTTATCGTATATCTTTAAATAATTAATTAATTTAATTATATTAGATATTGATATTATCACCCCACTATATTTGTCAAATAGTCTATATCTCTCCAAATCTTTTTAAATATTTATCTTCATCTTTATTTTAAAAGATATTTGAGAGATTTTAGCAACAGAAAAACTCAGTCCAAGTCTTATATAAAGAGACCAAGGGAGAAGTAGAAACAAGCTCGGGACTTTGGAGTTTTGGAACCCTTAGGGTGACCTAATTTCGTTTCCTATTTCTCTCTATTCTTCTTTCTATTTTTATTTTACTTTTGCATTCTATGGAGTGTTGAACTTCTTGGGTTGATTCCTTTGTAATTTCATTATGGATTCTGAGGTTAGAATGAAATAATTTCTTTGTCCTTTTTATCATTGTTGAGGTTTTAATTCATCTATGTCTTTTATCTTTGAATCACATAAAAAAATATGGTTTTTACATCATAGCTAATTAGTAGATGTTTTAATCTATATGCATATCAATCATATGAGTTCAAAGGTTTTTAATTTTAATTGAGAATTTACTTTGATTAAATTTAGAAACTTTCATGTTATTGAATGGGTTTTTACCAATGATTAAGAATGTACTTTGATTAGAGGTGAAAACTTTAACTAGAATTAATCAAGAATGTACTTTGGTTAATTAGATTTTTTTTCTTGATTTTAGAGGTAAAAGAATGGACATGATTAAGGATAGTAATATTTAATTGAGAATGTACTTTGGTTAAATTTACTATGATTAATCTACAATGTTCTTGCTTTTGATTGAGAATTTACGTTGGTTAATAGTGAGAACGCCAACAAATTAATTGAGAATTTACATTGAATAATTTGTAAATCTACAACAATAATTAATTGAGCAACAATCTTTAGATAACCGATGATGGATCTATTTTGAAAAAGTAGTGGAATCAATCTATTTTTTCTTATCATTGTTTTTTTATCTTTTTATTTTTTTATCTTTTTTCAAATTTTATTTCTTTATTCCTTGTTTCATTTGATTAACTCTTTTGTATAGTTTTTATAAGAACTAATTTGTTAAAAATCAATTTCGTGTTCTCTGGGAGACGGCTTAGGGTTACTTTACCCTTTCTATTTTCTTGACTACTATCTAAGCAATACTACAACTGCTATAGTTTAGTAGTATTAATTTGATCGCGTCAACGACAACGTTATCACCTAGTAAACGAAACATTTATGCTATTAAACACTTAAATTGAGAGTATTAAACATTCTCATATGAAAGGAAAATATACAATAAATAAAAAAATTCAAATGTGACACATAAAATTTGTTTAGTTCACATACATCATTTTAACATAATTATATAAAGGTTATGATAAGATGAAAAATATATTGGAGATGCGAATGAGTTTCATGACAAACCAAATAATTAGAAGGAAAAAAAGAGAGAGTATATATATATATATATATATATATATATATGTGTGTGTGTGTGTGTGTGTGTGTGTGTGTGCGCGCGCGCGTGTGTGTGTATGGTTACTTAATTAATTATGAACATTTTAATAATTTAAACGTAGACGGAGATATGGCGGGGACGGGTATTATAGTGGGGATATGTACATCTCCACACCCATTCCCATACCCAATTGAAAAAGTCGAGGATTCCCCATACCTATAGCCATACCCAGTCAATGTCGGGATTCCCTATCAAAACGGGGACGGGTTCGGACAATACCCATGGGACGGGTTTATTTGCCATCTCTACCTAGAAATAATATAGATGTTTAGTTAAGTCCACTAGTTGAAGTCATGAAGTTGTTGTGAGTTGATGGGATTGAAATATTTGATGATTTTACTTATGAAACTTTCATTCTGAATGCATTTTTACTTTGCACCATTAATGACTTTCAAGCTTACAGTAATTTGAATGAGTACAATGTTAAGGGTCATAAAGCATTTCCTATATGTGAAAAAAACATTGCAGCTCATCAATTAAAACACTAAAGGAAGACAACATATAAGCATCACTGATGATTTTTACAACATAATAATCCTTATCAAAGGTTAAAAAAAACATTTAATAGACATAAAGAGAATGATGATGCACCAATTCCATTGAGTGGCTTTCAAATTCATGAAAAAGTTAATAGCGTACATCATGTATTTGGGAAAACATCCAAGAAGCCATTTGCAATGAGCCCTTGGAAGAAAAAATCAATATTCTTTGATCTTTCAAATTGGTTGAAGTTAGATATTAGATATTGCATACATGTAATGCATGTAGAGAATAATGAATGTGATAGCTGGATTAGTACACTACTGAACATTTAGGAAAAGACAAAAGATGAAATAAATGGTCATTTGGATTTTCTTGAAATGAAGATCCGAAAAGACTTGGCACCAAGAGAGGTTGGTAAGAGTACTTATTTGCCCTCTGCATCTTACACTATGTCTAGACAATAGAAGGTAAGCTTTTGTCTTTGTCTAAATAGTGTCAATGTACCATAAGGATACTCTTCAAATATTAAGAGTTTAGTGTCGGTTTAGGACTTGAAGCGTGTTAGCATGAAGTCTCACAATTGCCACATTTTAATGCAACAATTGTTACCTATGGCTATTCGTGGAATTTTACCCAAAAATGGTAAACAAACTATAATTCGTTTTTGTTTAATTTTCTCTTCAATTTGTAGTAAAACCATTGAGCATGTAAATTTAGATGAACGTTAAGGCGATATTGTTATCATCTTGTGTCAACTAGAGATGATTTTCCTTCCATCCTTTTTTGACATCATGATACATTTACGATAAACCTCTGGTCGCACAAAAGTTTAATCAAACTCGATTTCCTCAATTAAAACAACTTAATGTAGCAATAGTGGACAACCAAGGATCAATCCAAGAGATAGGCAAAGGCAAATGAGAGATTTGTTGACTTTTATTTGTGAAAAGAGAGGAAATCTAATAACTTCTACTCAAATTAAACTTAAACAAGTGTGTAATGTTATGAAAATGCAAAAATGAAAACTGTTTGATGAAATTCCTAAATAAAATCTAATGCACCTAAGGTGTTTGATGAAAAGCTAACATTAACCTATATGTGCCAATGCATGAATATGCCATGCAACATTCCTAAATTCATTCCAACTATGTAGAACACTTCTAACACCTAATTAAAACCTGACTCAACCACTGAAAGCAATTTACAACTCAAAAATGCTGAAATTCTAAGTTTATAAATGTGAGGTGACAAGGCACCTGAGATTTAGGAAAAACTCATCCTAAGTTCAGTGCTGAATTTGGCCAATATCACTCAATCAAACACTCTTGAACCATGACACCTACTCAGCAGAGAAGAGAAAGAAATTCAGCACAATTAAACGGTGAAAATGCAAAGAAAGAACGAATTTATAACGAAGAAGCATTCTTACAACAGTTTGTTCGGTGAATTCGGATGGAATCACCTTCGAACAACCCCAAGGTTCATCAAACTAGTAGCAGAAAGTGCAGAAAATCAAAGAAAAAAAGTGTTGTTGCAATGAGTGAGTGGTTCATGGAAGAGGAGAAAATTTTGTGGTGTCAATGGGACGAGTGAGTTGAGTCTTTTTTTGTGTGTGAAAAATGGCGCTAAAACTAATACAAAGCCAGCACCTACAACTGGTATGACAAGTTCCAAAAATAACTAAATAAACTACACACTTTTGCCTAATTACATTGCTAAATGCACAAGTAACTTGGGTTGCAGTTATTCCGCGGCTGCTACTAGCTAAACCAGGTTCATTCATCTTAATTCATTACTAGCTTGGGCTTCTTGACTTGCTGCCATAGGTGACCAAAGCCAACTGGCTCATAGCAGTCTTAGCTTCTCATTTTCAAGCATTCACGGGTTAAGCTCTTCATCACTTCTGGTCTATTTGGTCACAGTTCACCTCATCCAGCAGCCTTCCTTGACTAAAATCAACTTTAGCACATCTCATCCTGCAATTTAGGACTCAAGAAATGAATTAAAACCTACCAAACAATGTCATGCTATAACCACAAGAACCTAAAAGGATTAAACATGTGAAAATGAGTTTTTAAAAGTCTCGTGCAGCTAGGGTCCACTTTTCAGCCATCTTAGAGTCAGAACAAGTGTATTTTGATGTACTAAAACTTTTCCCACAAGTGCCAACTCATTTGGAACATATATTATTGAAGAAAGTGTCAAGGTTAGTTCAAATTACATGACAAAAGCAAATTTGTTAGGAGTTCCTCACAAATCATGGTTGAACAGGTGTTCTATAAGTAAGAGCCTAGGATGTAAGACCCGTGAAAATTAATTAATTAAATAAATAATTAATTAAAAAATGCGGGTAGTGGAGCCTTTATAGCATTTAATACTGATTGATGTGACGTGAAATAGTATTAACTCAAGTGGTTGAGAGTACTTGGTTGTGTAAAAAGGACTTGGGTTTGAGTCCTATGTATGCCATTTGTGTGCTATTTAATTATTATTGTTTTTAATAATATGCTTGATCACGTTAAGTGATAATATAATCATAGAATTATATTAATCATCATGAAACATGAATTGGTTAAATGGTTATGCATTGATTTGAAAGGGTTTTATGAGTTTGCCATTGTGGAACATTGTGAGGAATGAAATATTCAAAGAGAATTAGTGGTTCTGATGTGCAATTACATGCTTTCTTTTTTAATCAATTCGCAAATTCTGGGTTTCTGGAAATTTTCCAGAAACCGCCTGGCAGTGAGCGTTGTGCTGCTAGGCGACGCGTGACAAACCAACCCAGAAATCTTGAGTTGTGGCTCGGGTTGGCGAGTGTTGTCGGTGTGAGTGTGCTTGTTGTGGCAGTACGGATGGGTCCAGATAGATTACCCTCCTCAATAATTATTAGCTGACTAGTTTGGTAGTCTTGGGACGTTACAAACTATGTTCGTGTTGGGGACTCCACCTGGCGTTACGATGTGTGATTCGTAGCATGGTTTCCCGCACAAGCTCTATCGATTGTGGCCGATAGGTATGGCAGCAAGACATCTCGAGGTACTCACTAGAAGACGTAGAACACGGTTAACATGGTTGTGACCATCTGTTATGAAATCAAAGGATGGAATTCCTTTGGTATGATTGTGTTATATATATATATATATATATATATATATATATATACATATATATATATATATATATATATATATATATATATATGTGTGTGTGTGTGTGTGTGTGTGTGTGTGTGTGTATGTATGTATGTATGTATTGTATATATGTTTATTCTGTTAGCTTACCCTATTTGCTTGTGTGTGGCGATGATTGTATACGCGATATATGTGAGCAGATAATGTTGCAGGTGGATCTGGTGAGGCGTAAAGCCGGAGCGGGGCTAGTCTTGAGTAAAGATTTTCATCAGAGATTTTCTATTTTATGATTTTGAATAAATTGTAATCGTTTACATTACTAGACTTTTGGATAATTATAATGGTATTTGTAATTATAGATTTTGGATTGTTATTAAGGAAATAAAAGTTTTGAAATTTCCCGCATTTTTGTAAAAAGGTTTTATAATTAAGGAATTTTTTATTTTATTATTTAAATTCATAATATCCGATCGGGATGTTACATAGGAGGTGTAAATTGTAAGTATTGAAATGGTTGAAATGCCAAGAAGGGAGGGTTGAATTGGCTAGTTAAAAAATAGGGTTACTTTTAAAAGCCTAAAACAGTTTTCAGTTGAATCAAATCAACCAGCAGGTATGGATGCAAACACTCATGGACTGGACACTTTCAATCAATCAAACACAAAGTTAGTTGATTAATTTAATTAAACAGATATAGTAATGATAGAATCAATAAGTTAAATCAAAAAAATAGTCGACTGAAAAACTGGGAAAAATGCATAAATGTGAATTTGTGATTTAAAGCAAGAATAATATGAAAGATCAGTCAAGATAGGTTCAAATGAGTTATACAAACATGAGCAATGTTGCAGAGAATGCCAGATCACACAAGAATGTCAAAAACATGATTCAAATCAAAATTCTTTAAACTTTAAAGTGTAATACAAGAGAGAAGGGTTAGAGAAAAGAGAAATGCACAAGATTTTTATATTGGTTCACTCAAACCTAAGCTACATCCAGTTAGTCAGGGTAACCTAAGCCTGACTTTGTTCTATCGCAAAAGATTTACAAAGTTCATAGTACTACACTTTTAAAATATGTAAGAACACCACACAATGACTCTTGAATCACACAAGAATCAAACCAGCAGAGCAAGACACCTCTGGTAGACTTGGAAAACCACCAGGCACAACCTAAAAGCTTGAGAAAGACCAAACCTCAGTTGTAGCACAGCCTTGCCTACCACAACCACCTTCTCTAAGCTTCAAACACCAAGCAAACTTCTCCAAGAATGATCCAAGATCAATCTTCACCAGCTACACACTATATGATCACGAAAGAGAGAGTTCCACTGATTTTAGAAAGATTTCGCGCTAAAAAATGGTTTTCACAACTCTCTTTCGAAAAATACATCTTTTATAGTCAAACTGTTACGAAATTCAACAAGTTGATTTTCAAATCAATCGGTTGATTTCACTTAACTTAAGTGAAATTAGTCAATTACAAAATAAATCAATTGATTGAATATGCACTAGTTAAGACTATTGCAGCAAACCTTTTAATTTGTTAAAAATCCATTCAATAGATTAAAAGACACCATTTAACCTGTTGAAAAACATTTCAACAGATTAAAAGACACAACTAAAATACCATATACATCTAATTAATGCAAAATGGTCTACGTGAATTACAATCTTCAAGCTTGTTTTCCCCATGAATAATCCAGATAGAGAGCATGCTACACGACTTCATCAACACATGGAACATCAAATCTCCACATCTTCATGAATGTAAGCACGGTTCCAACATGTTCCAAGGAAATGACTTCAAGTACCTTCATCACATCTTCAAGCACCAAATCATTCAGGCTATTTGTGCCAACATAAATGTGGTAACTAAAGATCGTTAAGAATTGTTGGAAGCACATCTATACATATTGAACAACACAAATGAGGTGATATATAACTTATCTGCATACAAAGCCATTGTGAAGGAGAACAATTCGAGACAATTAGAGAAATGACAGTTGATGGAGCATAACAAAATATTCATGCCTTGGTTTTGAAAGATTTATAATCTTTTGAGACTTTGATGTGGTTAGCAAATGGATTGAGATTTGATGTCGTATGTTGCAAAGGTTCTGAAATTAAGAATTTCACATTATATACGAAGTCTTTGGATGAAAAAAGCACAATACAAAATAGTGGAGTCAATCTTGAAGCTGAGTCGTTAGAATTTTCCACATTCGAAGATCAAAATCTTGTATTTGGATCAATGACTAAATATGGTATAATAGAATAGATATGGGAGGTTGATTATATTATGTTTACTACTCCAATGTTCAAAAGTAATTGGGTTGACAATAAGAGTGGTGTCAAAATGGATGAATCATATATGACTCTAGTTGATTTTCGAAAGGTGGGTTATTGAGATGAGCCATTTATCATGGCACAACAAGCATCTTAGGTTTTTTATATAAACGATTATTAGGTTCTTATCAAAGACAAGGATTTTTATGGCAAATCTTTGTCAAACTTATCAAACTCGATCATGACGTCTTGACTTGTCAATCTCAAATTTGATTGTGGCGTCTTGACATATCTATCATTGATTGTGGCTTTTACTCTTTTGATTGGGTTCTTATTAAAGAGAGACCTCTTGGTGGCGAATCTTCCTTTTCTTATCAATCTGCTAGATTGTGGCGTAGTCCATCTTTATCTTATTCCATATTATTTACTCTTATTTTAATTGTTCTTTATAGAAGATATTCAAATTCAGAAAAGATCATCATCTTTCCAGTAAGGATCGTATCAAAACCTAAGAAGATTCCTCTATCTATGGATAGTCCTATTGGTGTATTACACCAGCTTTCAAACATTTTAAGCGATGAGTTGATGATGGTTTCATGAGATTTTGACGTTTGTGGAAAAGCCGTTGACATGCCACTGTACTTACGTAAGGTAGATGTCTTAGAGCTTGCATCGGGAACAAAAGAACTTAATATTAACATTATTAGGTTATGGATGTTGTAAGCTCTTTAACCATTCATTATATCTAATTGATTTATATAGTTACTTATGTCAAATAAATGTTTTACCTTCAGGTATATGTCTAGTGTCAGTAAGAGTATAGGGTTAAGTGATGTATATGGGTTCATAGACCCCCAACTCACTGATAAAAGCAATAAGTTTAATGAAATCCAAGAACGCATCACCAAATGCCTTATACAAGAGAAGCAAATATATTTAGTCCCATAAATTTCTACATAAGTGTAGTTTGTTGACTTGTAATTATAATTTGTCATTTTATGTTATAATGATGAAGTGATTTTCAATTTAGGTGTCACTAGAAGCTACTTGTGGTTGCCCTAAAGGACAACAATGTTGTGTGGTTTTGCTCCTTGCATAAGTCTCCCCCCAACCTTCTCTTACAAGTAATAGATTAGTAAGAACCTAAATGTTATGAACTTTCTTTGTTATATAAGTATATCATAAAACATTCCCTTTTTCATAGTTCAATTGTTGGACACAACATGTTGTTAGGGAAATCAACCACTAAAGCAAAAAACTTAAATAGTTGTACCTCTAGGTTTGTTATTTTGTTCCATATATAATTGTTTGATTCTTTTTCTTCCTCAATTATTTAAAAATTGTGTTTATATATTGTAGTGCAATAAACAAACCGACTCATATGAGTGTGGTTACTATGTAATGTAATTGATGGCAACCGTTGTTTATGCTCGTATTTCAACTAGTTAGGAAATGGTAATTATTGCATTAAATCAAATACTTTGCAACTTTATCTTTTTATATACTAATTGAAATTATTGTATTAAAATGTACACCATTTCTCGAGAAGTCCATAAAGTTTATAAGGATAGCTTCTGCAAAATATTTAATACAAATGTACAATAGTATTTTGCACATTTACTTGTGAATTATGATTCTTTCTAGTTGAACTATTTAGAAAATATATAATGTATTGGATATGTTTGATTTTGATTTTGTCTGTCCAGGTTTGATATCTTTGCAAAAACAAAAACAAAATTATTTAAAAAAAAGGCCTACAATAAGCTTTAGTTAATACCAAAACTAAAGCATAAAGCAAGTATTAGGCTTCCATTCTGGTACTAACCGAAGCCTAATACTTTTCAAATTTAAAAAATATTTAATTTTAAAGGTATTAGGCTTCGATTCTGACAATGACCGAAGCCTAATCCCTTTCTGATTTAACGAATTATTTTATTTTAAGGGTATTAGGCCTTAGTTATTTGGAGAACCAAAGCCTAATATCCCTTTAAAATTAAATATACTTTTTTAATATCAGAGAGGGATTAGGCTTCAATTATTAGAAGAACCGATGACTAATCTTTTTTTTATTTTGCATTATTTATTTATGGCTTTATGCTTCGGTTCGAAAAGAACAGAAGGCTAATATGGAAATTTATTTTTTGGTTCATAACTGAAGCCAAACAACCACTTTTTTTACCTAACCTAGATATGCTTCATTGTTAAACCAAAGTACAATGTCTAAAATAACCGGTGTCAAAACCCTTTCTTACACGGGTGAAAGCATCATTGGAGAAAAATGGTATATAAAAAGCAAGCTTGATGAGCAAGGCAAAGTTGAAAGAAACAAAGCTAGACTAGTAGCTACAAGTTACTCTAATAGGAAGGTATTGACTATACTGCAAGTTATGCTCCTGTTGCAAGATTATAAGTTATTCACATATTACTCTCATTTGTTGTATTTAGAAATATAAAATTATAGTGCATTTCTAAATGGTTTTATCGAGGAAGAAGTATATGTAGAATAGGCCCTTAGTTTTTGAAGATTCAAAACACCCAAATCATGTTTATAACCTCAATAAAGCCCTATATGGTTAAACAAGCTCCTAAAGCTTGGTATGAGAGAATAAGGATATTTCTAGCTGAGAATGGATTTCCAAGAGGTCACGTTGACACCACACTATTTAGGAAATATTGCTCTGATGTATTTGTATTAGTATAGATCTATAGATTATATCCTATTTGATGCTACCAATGAGACACTTTATGAGGAATTTTCAAATCTTATGAAAAGTGGGTTTGAGATAACTATGATAGGATAGCTAAAAATTTTCTTAGGCTTGCAAATAAAATAAGCTAAGGATCATGCATACATCCATCAGACTAAGTACGCTAAAGAATTTCATATGAAATTTAACTTGGAAGATGCAAAAGAGACGAAAACATCAATTCATCCTAATACATCCTTAGGATTTGAAAAAGAGTTTAAATCGCGGACAACACTCAATATAGGATCATTGTTATATCTCACTGCATATAGACCTGACATAATGTTTAATGTTTATCTATGTGTTTGTTTTCACTTAGATCCAAGAGAATTACGTCGAAATGTTGTCAAAAGAATATTTAGAAATCTTAAAGGTATTGCTAATCGTGGTCTCTTCTACAAAAAGCGGGAAAGTTATACTTTGCAAGGATATTGTGATATTGACTACGCAAAAGATAAAGTAGAATGAAAAAACACTAATGGAGGATGTCACTTCCTTGGTGGAAATTTAATCTCTTGGTGTAGAAAAAAGTAAGGAACAATTACATTATCAACTATTGGAGTAGAATAAATATCAGTTGTCAACTATTATTCTCAAATTTTTTGGATAAAAAATCGATTGGAGGACTATAGTATACATGAGAGTAACATTTCTATACTATGTGATAATACTACCGTTAAAAATTTAGCTAAGCATCATGTCTTGCATTTTAAGACAAAACACATTGAAATTAAGCATCACTTCATTATAGATTATGTTCAGAAGGGTATCTTTGATTTACAATTTATCCCCAACAAATGATCAACAGATGAGCGATTTAGTCATCTAAGAACCCTCTTAGACATGACTCTATAAAATTACTAACTAAAGCAATGAGGAAGCAGAAACAACATGTTAGCCTATTAGGCGCATCCTATTAGCCACATTTAGCATTATTCTATTAGATGTATGCAGCCTATCATATGCATCTAGTCAAATAGATGCATATGTATACATTAGACGTATTTAAGCACTAAATGCATATAAGTTGCATTAGAATATTGCATGAACATATAACTTCACTTCATGCATTGAAATAGCATTCTCGTAACTTCATGCATTACACTAAACTAAGATGCATATTTAAGTGTCATTGATATTGAATATTCATTTGATTGATAATCACTGATTAGTTTTTCAAAATCAAACATGAAAATATTCTAAATTTCAAAATATTGTAAAAATCTCTTTATTTAGAAAGGTTTTGATTTTCTTTCAAAAATAATTTCAACTATTTTCGGTTTTCAAAAGTCTAGTGTTGTAAGTTATAAAACCTTTTTTAAAATGTTTGAGCTACATCCTTTCCAAAAATTTAACCAATGTATATTTATTCAAATAATTGGTTCATACACAATTACACCTCCCTTCTTAACCTAGAAATTTCTTGTGATAATGAGTTCCAATAAGAACATTCCTTCTTCTCACAAGAGAATATCCTCTGGACCATGTCCTTCAAAAGAAAATATTTCAATGTGCTTTATGACACTCATATCTAAAACATAATCACCACCTACACCAGTTACTTTTCCATGACTTTCTAAATTCCCCCTAACATACCCAATGTGCCTAAAACTCCCAAAACAACCAAAATGGTAGATATTTTGAAAAGGATTTTGGAGATGACTATAGCACAAGAAAGGAGATATGTCCCACTCCCTTGTCACTAAAGCCTCCCTCACCATTGTCGTGATGTTTTTTTTTTACGTCAATCTCTTTTTTATGCTGACAAAAAAAGGAAGAAGAAAAGAAAGGGGGATAAGCAAAGTGAAGTGGCAACAATTTTCAATCTTTGGTTTTTGAAATTGCTTTTGAATGTTTTTCAAGTTTGGAAAAAATTTGGTTTTAAGGCTTTCTTTTGTTTCATGCAAGCTTTGGTTTATTTTACTGAAACATCTTGGGATTTCATTTAAATAACGATTTGATTGCTTTTAATTTTTTTTGTATGATCTTGTGCCTTTAATAACATATTTTTGCATGTTCTAGTTATGCTTACCAATCATAAATGTTGACATAAATTGCTATATTTATAATATGACATATTTTGATTTATTTTATTCTTATATATGATTGATCAATTTTGTGCTCTGAAACATATATGGTGAATTATTTCATGATTTGTTTTGTCACCATAAAAAAGGGGAAGATTGTTAAAGTAGACAAGCTTCATGCAACCAATAAGATTTTGATAATAACAAAACACTCTACCAGACGAGTAAGTCTTTGGTTAGAAATCAAGTTGTGATTAGACAACTAAGAGAAATAATGAAGATATTGAGAATGAGAAGTTGATCAATTTTATTCGAAGATCAAAATATATGATGTATATTGTTGCTTGAATATGCTAAATGATTAATATTTGTAAATTACAAAAAAAAAATAGTCTCATTAATGAGCATGCCAAATTTTAACATTACATGAGTCTAGAGATTATATGAGTCAAGGTGTTAGATGAGTCTAACAGTAGAAATCAACAAGTGAATGCATTAGACAATAAAAGTCTCTGAACAACCTAAGTCATTATGTTAGATCACTAAGGTAGTAAATGACTAACACATTAGACAACAAAAGGTTTGACAACCTAAGATAGCTTAAGTCATTAAACGACCTAAGTGTCAACCGACCAAGTACTAGACAACCCAAAACATATTAAAACATTAGACGACTTAAGCATCAAACGACCTTGATGCTGAAATATTTATAGTACACTTTGATGGTGTAAATAGGTGTTTAATCTTTGATTACTCATGCGAGTTAACTTATTGATTTCAAGGTTTTGGCTACCAGAGGAATTAGTTTATAATTTGGTTACTAAATATTAGCTACCAAGTTTTGGCTACTAAAGAAATTAGTTACTAAATTAGTCTATAATTAATTAGTGACCAATTTAGCGACTAATTATAATTTTTATTCATAATAGTGACTATTTTAATAATCAATAATTTTTTATTTTGTAAATTGATATATAAATGGGTCACTATAGTGACTAACAATTTTTTGTTACTACAATTGGTTATTATTTAAGAGTTTTCTTGTAGTAATACTAAATTATGTACTTTATGGTATTAGTTACAATAATTAAATATATAAATTTTGAATATATTTTTATTTCTAACTCCTCCAAAAACTTTGGTGAAGATCTAAATTGGCCAGAGAGCCAAGAGAAACCCTCATAGAGAGGAAACCTCAACGTGCAAAAGCATAGGCTTAAGATAGAAGGTAAATCTCCGAAAAAAGGAAGATTTGTCAGACCAAATTTGAAAGTTGTTGTTTAATAATTTTTTTAGTGATATACTATATAATGATTAATTATATTTTATCTCTAAATTAGTTGTTACTTAATAATTTTTTTTAGTGATATATTATATTTTTAATTATAGTGTAAACAATTGAGTTTTTCAATGTTATCAAGTCAAAGAAATTAAATTAAAATATAACGTAGAAAGGTTAATTAACAGGTATACAGTAAATAGAAATCTAATTAATTTAAAGCATATGTTGATTCATATGGTTAAAATTTGTTTCTCAAAATGGTTCTTCCTCGAATACCATTTGAGACGAAGTGTTTAATGAGCCACGTTATTTGTTTCAAAAATAAAAATAAACAATAGGCACACTTGATAACAAATGTGACAAAAAAAAATGAATACTTTGATTAGAAGAAATAAGAACAAATAACTGAATTGAATGTGACGTGGTTATTGTTTGATTCAATCTCATTATGATAAAGTAGTGTTGCCACATTGGTTATAAATGAGAAATTAGAGTACTATATAAAGATAAAGACCCATAAACCTATTGGTTGAGAGTGGTGTCAATGCCTTATGTGGTTAGGTTCAGGTCTCATTGGTGTTGTATCTCCCAAGTGAAACCTCCTCCTTAGTAGACCTAACAAGTGGTATCAGAGCCGATCGTTAAAACCGGCTCAGACGAGTGCAGTATGGTCCTAGTATCGAAAGTCTTCCTAGCAAGGGTTCCAGGTAAGCGTGTCCCGTTAAGAAGAACAGCGGTACATAAAAGGGCAGAAAATGAGTACTCATGGTTGGGAATGCTTCCGCTGAAGGGGGAGTGTACCAATGTGGTTGAAGGGACTCACCCTTGGGAGGGAGATTGTTAGGAATCCAAGTATGAGTCTAAGTCTCACATTGGCTAGAAATAGGAAAGTAGAGCACTATATAAAGATAAAGACCCATAAATCTATTGCCTTAAAGTTTTGGGTTGAGAGTGATGTCAATATCTTATGTGGTTAGGCTCATGTCTCATTGGTGTTGTATCTCTCCAGTGAAATCTCTTCCTGAATAAACCTAAAAACTTGACAACAAATGTGACAAAAAAAAATGAATACTATGATTAGAAGAAATAAGAACAAATAACTGAATTGAATGCGATATGGTTATTGTTTAATTCAATCTCATTGAGGGGTTGATTACTTTATCGTACCAAAAATGAGGTTAAATAATTTAATTATAAACTATTAGTCCAATTAATATGGCAATCATAAAGTACATAAGATGCAAATCGAATCTCAAAATCACTTCATTCAAATCTTCATGATGAGACATTGATATATCAGCAATTTGTATATTTAAAAGGCTTATCATGCATAGCCAATTGCTTAGAATAAAAATAATGAAATCAGATTATTAATTCAAAATTGTACAGAATAAAGGTTATAAAATTAACAAAATGCAAAGGGAAAAAAAAAACCTTGAAATGGAACAAAAGCTTAGATTGTAAATGCACAATTTTAAAAGAAAGCAAGTAGATTGAAAAGATTATAAAATGTAAAAGATAATCCAAATTAAGTCGAAGCTAAGAGAACTAATTAGAAAGAGAAAAATGTCAGATATTTAGTAAAGTGGTCAAAAAGATAAAAGTACTTGAAATGTAAACACGTGAAAAACATAAATTAAAAAAGCAATGTAAAATCACGGAAAAGTAAATGCATGAATTCAGAAACTTCATACAAGAAAATGAATGGAGAAAGAAACACGTGTTTGAAAAGTAAGAAAAAAAAAACTTTTTAAGCTAAATTTGCAAGAATGTAAATCAAAATGCAAGTATAGTTGCAAATGCAAATACTTTATCAAAAAGAGTTATAAATATAGACTCGACTCATTAAATTAATACTCACTGATTGTGACAACGTGTAATATTTTAACAACTAAACACGAAATATAAAGATTTTTTTTATATTTATTTTCAATCATATATTGTGTCAAATAATAGTATATACCTCATATAATAGTATACAGTGAGAGATTATAATATATACCTCATTTCATGTGATTATAGTACTTCCACCGATCTCAACTAATAGTTTTCAGTTTCCTTTCGAAAACGATTATTCTTTTAATTGATTTCCTCAACAATACTCTTATATATAATAAGGAGGATAAATTAATGTAGTACCACTTGCATTAAATAAAGAGATAAACATAGTTGAGAAAAATTAAAATATCTTTATCCAAATTTGTAGTATTGAGTATTTCTTAATTTTTATATATAATAATTTAAAAAATAACAATATTTCGAAATGAAAAAGTAATTATTGACCGAAATCCTTATCTAAAAAGTGACTATATTTGACATTTGATTATTTTTAGAAATTCCATTTTTTTTTCTTTTTATTTTAATTAAAACTTGCACCGAAATTTACATTAATCAAAATTTTAATTTTTTTTGAGATCTTATACATTGATTAGAAATAAGACAATTTTATAATATATAATTGATCGTAAACCTTATCTTACAAATCAATTTTGTAAGGTTGAATTAAGCTTACATCCACTTCTTAATATAGTATTAAAATTATAAGTTAAAGTCTATCCTAATAATATTGTTGTTTATTGAGTCTATCATGTCATCCATTATCCGGTCACTATCGAACTACTTATTAATGTTTATTCTCATGCTTGAAATGTATATACTTTGACATGATGGAGTTTTGTTTATATAAATATTTGTAAACCTCACTTTATAAGTTAGTTTTGTAAAGTTGAGTAAGACTTAAAATTTACTTTTCAACAAAACTTCATTTTCAATCGTGGATTTTGAAATGGACCAATAAAATAGATTTACCTTTCTACACTTGTAAAATTTAGCACATTATTCATGATGTTAGGAGGGTTTTAGTATAGCGTTTGGTACCACAGAAACAAAGTTTAGCATAGTGTTTGGCATTAATTAACCGAGTGATTCATTAAAGAAGCCGAAAGAAAATTGTAACATAACAAGTGGTGTGTGAGAAAGAAAGGATCATGTGTTTTGGTGCTTATTTTGTAAATTATTTTTGTGGGTAAAATTGAAGATAAGGGAACCTATTGAAGGTGTTGAATGTGGGAAGAAAAGTTTGATGAATTTTTTGGCATACGTACGCGACATATTGATAACAACATAGCTTCCATTATATATAATAATAATAATAGTGCCTTTAACAATTAAATTGTAATAAAAACTTGAAGCTTTGATTGTGGTGTGTGTATGTGAGAGTCAAAAACTGGCAGAAACTTGTGTTACGTGATGAGATATGTGATGAGATGTGACTTGTGGAGTTTATTATATAATAATATATCTTGAAGCTATAATTTTAATGCCTAATAGCACTTCAAGATTAGCAAAAGGACGCAAGTTAATTCATGCTAATTGAGGAATGTTGGACCCTTTGGGAGGGTTTAATGAATTTTATAGAGCTAAATAATGTTTATTAGGTAATCGAATACATCATGTTGGTCGTCATGTTCCATTTGATATAAGAAGATGAAAAGTTTCCCATTTACGTTCAATTTTATATCCTTTTGTTGCACTTCCATTCTCTTTATCCACTGGCCACTGATCCCATGGAAGAAGTTGACGTTTATCTGAACCAATTATCACATTAATTGCTCCCTAATATATCAAATTCATAAACTATTCAATCACCATTAATGCATTTCTTTATATTTCTTTATATTTCTTTATTCAATCCTGGGACTCCTTTTCAACGGGTTTTCAACATACCTACAAATTTTAATTCTATCTTCACATGCATCACATTAACAAAGTGTCAAGGTCATCAAAAAAATATTGCACAACTTTAGTTATACAATATTTCGTTTCATCGTCTTTTAATTACTTTATGAATTTCGCCTGAACTCTATCTTTCAAATTTCAAAAGGATATTTTAATCTCTAATTTGAAAAATAAAACCTATTCAATGCTAATTCCAGAAACTAAAATATTAAATTTAGCTCTTAAACAGTAAACCCCAGTAATGAATTTGATGGACCAACAACAAATTTATAACTAAATATTAATATTACTATCAACAACTTCTTTTTTTATATATAGCTTCACTATCTTTTCTTTTCCCAATGTATTTCTTCGCCATATTCTAAACTTTTATATACGGTGCCAATTCATTAGATAATTAGTTTGATAATGTATCATACGGGTAGTAAAAAGAAAGGAACCAAAACGACATCATCATACTACAATTTTTCATAAAACGAAGTTGTCCAAACAAAACTTATCTTTTAACTTTGTTCACAACACTTTCAAGTAATGTTAGACAATCGTCAACAAAAATTGGTTATCAAAGAAATCAATAAATAACAAAATTTAAATATGAATCTAAATTTCATATTACTTAAAAATAAGAAAGTTAATCAATACCAAAAAAAAAAAACCAACAAATCATTAATATTTTAGATTAAAATTGACAATGCAATAAATAATTAAGCACTATAATGATAAATTTAGACACTAATTTATAAACTAAAAATTATAACAATTTAAATAGTTTCAAAAGATTATAATTAGTCTCTAAATTGGTAATTAAAATAATTTTTATTATGAATTTATCTCTATATTGATCATTAACATTAGCTAAACATGTTTTTTGTCATTAAAATTGATTATTTTTTAAGAATTTTCTTGTCTTGTGACGTGAATTTTATGTATTTTATTTAAATTTGATTGTTGTATAATCTATTTTGTTATCGTAAGGGGGAAAAAAGTTAAAATTGTAAAGTTTATTATATAAATTTGATTTAAATTTGATTGTTTTTGAATGTGTTTTGTTATGACAAGAAGAAAAAAAAAGTTAAAACTGTAAAATGTTTACACTGATAATGAATCACTGTTCGGAGAATTAAGTGATAAAGAGAAGGGGGGGGGTAGAGAGTTAAGGTTTGAGACGTTTGTAGAGTTGAAAGCGGCGTTCTCGGTGTTTATAGGAAATATTAGTCAATTTGTGTCAGTGGCTCTCTCTTAGGACTTTGGAATTCATTGATTGAAAGGAAAGGATCATTCGTGGGTCACACCACATTCTTCCAACTTGTGGTTCTCACATCTTCACAAACTCACCATTAATATCTCACTTTTCGCTGCACCTTCACCTGACAACGATATCTTCCTCAAATGCGGCTTCCATTTCACATTTTCTTTTTTTCTTTTTTTACCATCTCATTTTTTTTATCTCCTTCAATTATTAACTCACTCTCATATATTCTTCTTTCACATGTCTTCCACATTTTATATTCATTCAAGATATGGTTCAATGCACCTCTTAAAGTACTATCATTATATATACTATTCTTTTAAAATTAGGTTTCACTAATATGTAACATAAATCATTTCAACAATTCACAACTTACCTTATATCTTTCCCTTTTCTCTATACACTTCTATGAGTCTCTATGGTATATCAAAGTGTTAAAGTAATTTAAAATTGAATCAACAATGTCTGAATTTAAAATTTGACATAAACTAACCCAACGAAGATTATTATATGTTTTGTGAAGATGGGACCTATTGTGAGGGGGAATGAATGTAACATGAACATCCCCAAAAATATCCTTTGGTTTTTCAACTCCAACAGAAACAGTTTAGAGATATTATTCTTATCATTGAAAGAGCAAGCATGTACATATCTTATCTCATAATAATACCCATGAATGTCAAAATCTATTAAAAGTGACTCCAAATAATTATCCCATTGACGTCAACCAATAACTAATGTCTAATATGTATCAACTTTTCCCTTAGAAAATAATGTCTCATAGGTCTAACCCATGACATGTGTCCCCTAATAGCCTCAATGTTTCATCCTCTTATTACTATTATAGGTTCACCTTTGCATCTTCATATATAGTGTGTACCATATACTCGTGTCAATATTAAATGCAGTATTTTTAGGGTTTCGTAGTTTCTAATAGCTTATTTAAAAAGTTTCATATCTATATCTATATTTATATATTACAATTGTGTCTTGGAATTAATGTTGAAGTATCATTTTGGTTAATTGAGCTAAAGTTTTAGGGAAGCCATGGCCACAAAACTTGCACGTTACTCGGGGTGCCATTGATTGTTGAAAGTAAACGTAGCTGCATATACATATATGCATTTATCTTATCCTCACAGAAGATAGATTTTGTTTATGTGTGGTTCAAATTCACTTCTAGTTCGATTTTGCAGTTGTCATGTGCACGAGATCAGAGTAGAACCAAATTTAGTTTTTATATTTTTTTTTTCAATGATTAGATTTAGAGCAGACCCAGTTTTATGACATTCTTTTGAATATATTATCTTGTATTAATTGTTAATTAGTTGAAAATCATAAAATTTTCCCAATTTCCTATTCTTTTTCAAATGCTTGTAGTGAAAGAAAAAAAAACATATATGAACAGTTTTATTAGATAAAGAGTGGCATTATAAAATTAGTTTTAAGATTACATTCTCATTTCATATAATTGTACAAACAATACTTATGTTCCGCAGTGTATGTTTCATAAATTATTTCAATTAGGGTACAATATGTTTGATTAGAATATAATATAAGAAAAAAATGTTGTTTGACACTATTTGACGATGATTTGATAATTTGTATAAGGATAAAATAATATTAACAAAAATTAATTTTTATACTTTTAAAAAAAAGAAAAAGTAAATAATAATAAGGGATAGTATCAAATAGTAGTAAAAAAAAAAGTGGTGTCAAAATATCGGTGTCCATAATATAAAGTTCATTACAGTCATTTTTCATATGTTTCTCAAAGTAGCATTAAGTTTGTTAAACGCGTTTCCTTAACAAAATTCATCAATTATTATTTTATTTAATGTTATAATAGTTATTTTAACAAAATTCTACTCATAAAATTTTATCAAGGAACAAAAAAACGATAATAAATTAAAATTAACTAAAAAACAATCCCAACTATAATTATCTACAGACAGTTTTATTAAAAAGATGTATTAATTTATATATATATATATATATATATATATATATATATATATATATATATATATATATAGACAAGTATAAGTCTAAGTCACGTACTAAATAAAAATGATAAATTTTTTGTATTTATCTAAATTTTACAAAACTCATAAAATTTGTGAGTTCCATTTTTTAACTTATAAAATTTTAGTTAATTATAAAATAGGTACTTGAATGTATCTTTACACTAACATACAATCAAATTAGTCTACCAGTAGTGTATCAGGGTATAGATGCTACCATTTTTATCCCGGTGCTATTCAAGCTTTTTAAGATAAAAATAGTTAACAAAATAAGTATATTAATAACATTTTAAATTAAAAACAGTGAATTTATGCATCAACTATTTTAACATGCATATATGCATGCAATTTTAGAGGGAAAGGAAAATGTTTTAGTCGTAATTTTGGCAAGACATACACATTTCATAGTCGTATAATAAAAGCACGATACCGAATCACCGTTACACGTAGCTATCGTAACATTAAATGCTGCACAATATCTTCTTCTTGTTTATTTTTCCCATATGAAATTGTCGTTGTTATCTCTCACTCATTGTGTTTGTGTGGCCAAACACCTCTCAGCTCTTCCATGAAGCTTCAACTCAACCACAACCATAGAACTTCACGATATGGGCATTGCAAAAAAAAGTACTGGTACGAGAATTTGTAGCAGCTTCTGTGTGTTAAAACCAACATGGGAATTTGTGTTGCAATCTTTTACTTACTCGGAATTAGTTGCAACTTGTTTACGATTACTATTGGAATTGATTTCAACCATTAGTTTATAAGTGTTTTCTTTTTCTTTTTCACATCATCATATATAGGAGTATTTAATTGATTCGGATTGTGGAACCGTGTCAGATTGGTATAACATAACCACGACGACCAAAGTGAAACAAATTTCAATTTAGGAACACGCTGAATATTGGGGACTTCCTATTTTCGCATGTAGGGCAGATACAATGTGACAATACAAGATGATATGTGTTGACCGAATATGAAGAAAATCACATTAAAAAAAATAGAATATATAAAAATATAAAATATAAAATGGTTGCTTGCGAAATTGAAAATGTGGAACCACAACATTTCTGCAACCTGCTGCCACCTTTTAACCTGCCACCTTTTTACAGCATGGCCGAAATGCAATGAAAATTTTATTTAAAACTCTTCATTCAATATACAATTCTTTCGGTGGGTTTAATAATTGTTTGGTGACAACTTCTAACGCAGAACACGAAATGTCGTTACTGGTCAAAGTAAAATTGTAAACCGGGGAGTTTTATTCTATTGCACTTCTATGATTAGCCATTCATTTGTACAATGTTGTTGGTCTTTCTGTTTAGGTTATAATAATCATGTAGCTCATTGCGTTAGGACTCTCTGGTTGTTTAGGCACTAATTCCATTCTCACTTTTGTCTATTTTATGTAAATAGAAATGACCTAATTCAACAATACCCTTATTAACATTTTTTTTAAAATAAGTATATAGAGACAAGAAATCACGTGTAACATGTCTGAAGCCGAGACAAAAATTGTAACAGTAGTTTTTTATGAATAAGAAGAGATTGATGGTAAATTATATTAGCCACGTTTTCTCTCTTTTTTTCTTCACATCACAAGCCATTTTTGCTGACTACTGACCAGAAAGAAACACGCTGCGTGCTTTAAAATGCATGTCCAAAATCCAAATATGCAACATTTATGAGGAAAAGCATTGCAGAAATGGAACAAAGTGTAAAGTAAATATCTGGTCATTTATTATTGAAAATTTAACATTTATTCCCGTTAATAATAGAGGCATGATGTTAATTCTTTCCACGTAAACGTAAAAGCAAAATGAAGAGGGTGAACAGTGATAGCACATTGACTAACGAAAAGGAGAACTTACTGTGTTGAAAAACAAAAAATCTGACGGATAACTAACTTCCACATAAACAAATTGGTGGTTGCCATGTGTTGGAAAAGAAATAGAAGGAACCAACTTTAATGAATAATTTCTTTTTTCGGTGACAAAGAAATCAACTTTATTACTGATATAATTGTTGGTTCTTTTCCTTCCACAGACACATATTCCATTTCATGGACCCAACAGCCAAGATTCATCAACAACGATAAACCATAAATCAACTTTAGTCTCTTTTTTTTTAAGGGGGGGTTAGTGAGGTGACTATGATTGAGATTTAATTAATTATATAAAAATGTTCCTATTGAGAAAATTAATATAATTTAGAAATGTTTTGAACAGTAGTAGCATATTGTCTGGTTTGAAATATGATGGAGAGTGGGGAATGAATTAATGCATGATGATGGATATATACATGACAGGGTGTGACTTCAAAGGTGAAGTTATTGTGAGTGAGTGAGTGTAGGAAGCACAATGATCAGTCCCTTATGAAGATAAAAACAAAAAATGGCCATGACAATAGCTGCACTATGAGTGAAGGAATTGCAAATTGCAAATTGCAAAAGCTAGCACTGAAGGAAGGAACTATAAAACACACACATGCCGAATCACATTGCTGCAAAAACAACTAAGGGCACATTGTTGTGAATGTTCCATCCAAGTTGGGTATACTTGAAATGATGAAAAGTTTCATTTTGGAGATGAAAATTTTGCAAAGGTTGGACCCTCCAAAGAGAGCAAGCACAGCACTTTGACATGTGGAGAGCCCCCTCCACAATAATTGAAGCTAATGAATATTTATAAATATGGTGAGTTTGTCAGGCCTCTGTGGTCTATAGTTGTGTCAACTTATATGTTTTCTCCACAATCTACCAATAGAAACCCCCCCAATTCCCTTGACTTTTTATACCCCTTTTTCTCTTTCGTTTCACCAATCCAACACCATTTAACATCACTATATAAATATCATTGCTTCTTGCTACACCTTCCTTCAACACAATTCTCGTTAAAAATCTTGTGCCTCCCTTCCAAATTTCAACTTGCAAGTTGACTTCCTACCTTATATACCTGAAGATATATAGATATTCTGGCCACGATTTGACACTTATTTATATTGCCATGTACGTCTATCTTACTCATACTTTCAACTCTCGCCCAATTGTTTGCTTCTCATTGGACACTCACTTCTCACCATTTTAACATGTGCTACCCAACCTTACTCTGTTACACCATAGGAATTTCCCATTTTAACTGCACAATTTTACATATTGATCAACTGACACAGACCTGTACCAACAATAAATAAACAAACAATTCTTTCTTTCATCGTATACATTGGAAAATTTGTCATGTATAATATAATAAAAATTTTGAAAAAGTAATTAACTGTAGCGTATTAATAATATACTATTTCCCTTTAACTCAGACTCAATCAAGCGAAAAGGCAGGTGGTAGTCAATGAATTCAGAGGTGACCTTTTTATTTTTATTTGTTCTCTTTCTTCCAAATCATTAGAAAGACAAGGATTTGAAGGAAACTAGAGGGACAATTATAAAAATAGCGGAACAAAACAAGAAGAATATGATTAATTATTTCTGATATTTACAACAGAAAACTGTAGTGGTGAACAGAAGTTTACAGTAAACCGTAACACATGACAGTATATCACATTCTATATAGTACTGTGATATTTATGTATATATGCACCCTCTTTTTGTTTTTTTTTTTTTTTTTTTTTTTTTTTTACTTATACTTACATGCACTCGGAGCGAGAGAAAAGCAGAGACCAGCTGAGCTTCACTGCTAACTACACCCAAAAGCTACACGCTGGTCCCCAAAACCTCTCACTCAAAGTTAAGCCCAAATTATAAAAGAAAAAAAAATGAAGAAAGAAATAAAAGTAAAAATCTGCAACAGAAAACTACAGGAGGAGTAGATTCCGGGGGCGTATCTGCAAGCATCCCTCAGTTAAATCTCTCCTCGGTTGAACCTTTTTCAAGCTTGTTTCCTCAAATCCTTGGAATGAATGAAAGTTCCATGAAAACCGTAGGGAACACGAGAGGGGAGTTTGATGGAAGCTTCGAGCTTTAAATTTTGGGCATTCACAATCTGCAGCTCGGATTTCCATTCTTTCTCGTCGTGCACGAATGCCAGAATATACCCATCGTCTTCTTTTTGGCCGTTGGGAAGAAACAGAGGCTCCCCACCGAACTTCTCTTCTCCATACATGTACTTCTTCACTTCCCCACTCAGCAAATCAACTTTCGCAAAGCCCGAGACTTTGGGCCAGGGCTCCGCCAGAGCCAGATACGCGAACTGGGTCTTCCTTCCGAGCTTGTTTCTGTTCACCATGCCGGCTTCCAGGTTCACTTGTTCGGCGTCGGAGATAATGGGGCGCCGAGTGGACTTGCCGGTCCTCAAGTTCAGCCTTATCTCTGACAGCACGCTCTTCAAACTCTCCTCGCATTCGTTGAAAATGGAGTCCGCAGGGGTCATGCAGGACCCAATCACCACAACCTCCTCGGTTTCGGGCTCCTCCCACGCGTTCCAGAGGTGGAAGCAGAAACAATCCGGCGCGTCGATCCACCGCATCGCATTCGCGTCCTTCGCATTCTTGTGCAGAATCCCAAACCGTGAGGTTTTGTTCTTGTCGTAGACCACGGGGGACCCGCCGGTGATCATCTCCGTTAGTTTGAAGACCACCTGCTGGTCGGGGACGACGACGAAATTCTCCGTTATGGCGAAATCGTGCATCATGGTGGGCTCCTTCAGGGGGATTTCCACGTCGGGGGACTTGACGCCGTCGGGGGAGAAACGGAAGTACTTGAGGTAAGGCTTCTGAATGACGTCGTAGCTGAGCGCGTGGAGGTCGCCGTCGACGGGGTCCAGTTTCGGGTGGGCGATCATTGTTGAGTTGAGCTGCCCGTTGAAGTCGTAACGGCCAACGGTGGTTAAGTCGCCGTTAGGGGTGATTCTCACGTGGTAGGGTAAATCGTCTTCGGACATGGCCAAGAGGTGGTTGTTGAAGTAGACGAGACCGGCGTTCGCCACGCCCATGCCCTGGGACCCATCAACGAGCCCGAAGAGACCGCGCGCGTAGAAGAGGAGGAGCCGCGCGATGCCGGAGTGGCCGTGGAGCTCCCCGATGGCCTTCGGGAACACCGGGCGGCCTAGAGATTTCTCCTGCGAGAGACGCTGCGTCTCGGTGAAGCGGCAGGCGTAGCTGGCGGCGCCGTTCGTGAACTTCACGGCGTGGACCATGCCGTCGCCGTCGAAGAAGTGGTGCCCGGCCACAGGCTCGTAGAGCGGATTGGCACCGTTGCGCACGTACACGCCGTCAATGCATTTGGGGATTTTTCCGACCACCGGGAGTCCTTGATCCGCGGCATGCTCCGGCACCGGCGCGAAGTTCCCGGCGATTTGGACCCTCGGGTCCGCCGTTTTGGGGAGCGGGTGTTTGCGCTCGTGCGAGACGAGCGCCGTTTCGACCAGGTCCAAGGCCGTGGCAGCGGCTTTCTGGAGAAAGTTCCATTTTTGAGGTAATGGTTGGTTGGTGTCAGAGAGAGGGTTGGTTTCCCTGGGCGGTGTGGTGGTGGTGATGGTGGTAGTTTTGATTGGGGTGGGTGTTGTGGTGGTGGCTGTGGATGTGGATGTGGATGTTGGTTGGTACTGTTTGGGGAAGTGGAGTGTTTGAAGGGAACATGTGATGGTGTTGGAAGAGGATGTTTTCCTTAAAGGAAGTAAGTTTGTGGGAGAAGATGTGGAAGGTAGGTCTTTGAAGGGGGGAGATGGGAGTGTGGCGTTAAACCAAGTGTTTGAAGCTGATGAAGGCATGCTTATTGGTGGTGGTGTTGTTGTTGTTGTTTTGATTGAGGTTGTCGAAGGAAGTGAGAATTGGCGTGAATAAGTATTTTGTGTTGTCCTGGTGGAATGAGAAGAGGTGTATGTGAGGGAGTGAGTTGGGGGGGAGTGGGGAGTGAGATATGGGTATATATAGTAAATAGATGGAAGGAGAGGATGGAGGTTGAAGTGACACATGTAGGAGGAGACCACGTGTAGGATTAAGAAAATGGAGGAGGGGACTCATAAAAGGTAGGATTGCCCAATAAGTGAATCGGACAAGGTGCGTGATAGGGTCCTCATACACTGCCACGCACCCCCTTCTTTCCCTTTCTCTCTATGCTTATAATATGTTTTTAATATTAATCATAATTATAATATGGGGAAAGTTCCTTAAATTCAGAGCAATCACACATGAGAATTCGTGGCAACAAAAACGGTAGAGAGAGAACCAATAAAAGGCCCATTAGTGTGGAGAAGTAGTGTAATGGGCTTTTTAGTGTGGATTGGGTGACTCAGTGGGGAACCCATTTGTTGTTTTGCACACGTCGAACCCCGCGTTCCTCCCTCTTTCACGATACACGTGGCCAATTCTCTTGCTCTCTCTCTTTTCTTTCCCTTCAAATCTTCCCCACGTCACATCCCAATTGCCCCACACGCTTCCCTCCCTTCTACCTCCTCTCTCACGTTTATGGATTAACAATTCCATCTCTACTTTTCCTCAAACCTAGTAATTATTATTATAATATAATGCATTTTCCTCTCCTTACTATTTTAGATATCACCCTTATACTAAATATATATATTACTCCAAATACCACACTAACTCTATCACCTACAATTCATCTATAATAACCTCACTGTTTTCTCATAAATTAAATTACATTCTTTTTTAAATTCTCATCATACGCCCCCTATCTATTTATGCATGTAAAAACACAATGTTTATCATTCTTTCAAAAAATTTATTTTTCATTACATATGCGTTAACTTTTTCCTCTTCTTTATCCTCTTCCACTTATAATTAATGCGAATGTATATATATAAAGTTTTGGAAAGCACAGTATAGTTTTTTTTTTTTTTTTATTTAAAGCTTATCCAAACATGGTGATAAACCAAACAAGAGAAAGGTGTCAATCTAAGATGAAAAAACAAAAACTATGACCATCGTTCATTCTCCTTAACTTTTTCAAAGACTTGGTGACAATTGAGCAAACAAATATTCCTGTGGTTTGGCGGGATTAATGTTGACAAAATTTGACTCTGCTACGTGTAGGGCTATGCTTTAATTCAAGGGACTGGACTGGTTCAATGGTTTATTAGCTCAGTGGTTGGACTTGGTTTAAGGAGTCACAGAGGCATAAAGGAATGATACATTATATGTTTTTACGAATACAGAGAAATTTGTTCCTGAAAACTTTGGTAATAAAAGGAATAAAGAAAAATGATGTAATGCATGATGCAACTAAACAATATTAGAAGAGATATTTGTTGTTTCTTTATGTGTAATGGCCAATGGGTAAAAATACATCATAATCACAACACAAACAAACTCTGGTAGCATCTACCGGAGTGGACCAGGTTGTCATGGACGCGCGTTTTGTGTTGTCATAACTCCATTTGCAAACAAACTAACCTACTAATTTCTAAATATCATAGGCATCTCGATCAAACATGGAAACATCGATGAACATGAGGGAATAAATATTCAGAGATAATAAATCTTTAAGTTAAGTCTAGATTCAACTTCTCTTCACGATCAATGGTTGTATTCTTAATTTTCTTTTTCTTTTTCTTTTTATTGGAAAATTGGCATACGAATGTAATGTAGGATTAGATTTTTGTTGGTGCCCGGATAAATGTGATAGGTGATGATAAGTTTAATAAATTTTTGTTCAGACAAATTCTAACATCATATTATAAAATGGATTTAAGTCTAACTTGTTATTATAAAATTGACTTATAAAATAAAATTTTATTTTTATTTTAATTGACGTAAACACTTTTTAATAATTTAAACAAAAATTTATTTGTTTTAATTTATTTCAATATTATACAATATTATTCAACATGTCTTCTAATTTTAGAAGCTTCATAAATAATGGCTATAAATATTTATTCAACATGTCTTATTTTTCAAAGTATCAAAACTACACCTAAATCATCTTAATTTATAGTATGGTATATATTAAGTATATATTATTTTTTTTTTAAATGAAAGCGTATAATATGGTATATATTAAGTATGACTTTTTTTGAGATAGTGAATTTCGTTCTAATTCATTTTTATTAAACTGGTTCGTGAAAATTTGTCTCATTTATATAAGGTTAATTAGTTTTATTGAGATTATGGTTGATAAAAATGAGAGATGTTCGATATCAGATAATATGAAAGACATTTTAAGTTGATAAGAAGTAGATTTAGAATAATTTAATATCATAAAATTGACTTATAAAGTAAAGTGTGTATCTATTTATATACTATGAACTCGTCTTATTTCTAGTTGACGTGGAATCTTCAACATTTTGTCTTTCCTTGTATGGAGGCATATACTTATCGAGCATTAATGGGTAATCCAATAGCAGGTGACACTTTAAATCTAACTTAACTCTATACAATTAATTAAGATGGGGTTTGCACTTATTTATATACTATGAACTCGTTGTATCTCTAGTCGATGTGAAATCTCAAATATAGAATTTGATAACATATTAAAATAGTGATTAAATGAGTTTGATACGGTGAAGTTTGTTATGGAATAACGAGTTGATGATATTATTTGAAATATAGTGGAATGATAATTATCTATGTATAAATAGTAGTACTTTAATACCTGCTTGTTGAACAACAATGTTTTGTGAATATAAGTTTGGAGATGTAGGTTTTCAATTGTTCATTTGCCTCCGTCGTGGCTTCTTTCTTCCGAATTATGGAGGTGATATATATATATATATATATATATATATATATATATATATATATATATTTAAGTTTA
>Ga0214542_1002271_pt1 | contig 39821 bp, 22 predicted proteins | sample CNSS1metaG_FD_160096 | JGI IMG/M metagenome (GOLD analysis project Ga0214542, IMG submission 160096) | Root nodule microbial communities from cowpea collected in UCLA plant growth center, Los Angeles, California, USA - CNSS1 | ecosystem: Host-associated > Plants > Roots > Nodule | place: USA... | reverse complement strand
TATACTCCCCCTTTAAATCCATGATAGCATTCCATTCTAACTTATGAATAATGCATGCTCAAACAAATATAAGTCGCAACACTCTAACAATTTAAGCACATGATCCTATACACCAATGCAAATTAATATTGACACACATGCATTCACTAATAACCAATTCTCCACATGTGACTAACCCAAAGGAACCTTCAAATTGATACATACTTACCACATAACCCAATCATGCTTCATTAGAAGTTACTTGAAATTATCAAGAGCTTATTAATATATTTTAAAGACTCCAAAATCAACACTATTGAGTAACATATATCTCTAGCTACTGACATCCAAATCAAATATCCATCGATCAAAATAAAGAACCAAATGTTGTGGACCACCTGTCAAAATTTCACCTATATCAGACGGTTAACGAACTGGGAAATGCAGTTTTACAAAAACTGCGCAAACTAGAAAAATGATGGCACCTAGTGCCTAGAAATCAGGAACCTGGTGCCTAGCGGTACAAAACCAGCATCAGGCGGTTCCTGTTCTGCGAAAATACGAACAATAGCATTTTTCGTGAATCAGAACACTACGCATCTCTGGTGTGGCGCCTGGTAGGCAATTGGGTGCCGCTAGGCGGTTCTTGCTGTTCCAAGAACCTAGAAATCCTCCCTTTGCACCTGCGAAGCCCCAACACTCATTGGTCTTCCTCCATTGCAGATTTCACCAAATCCTCACTCGAATTAACTTACAGTTATAGGGATTCCCATCCCAAACCCATTCATTTGCTCTTTCTAGTACACTTGAACCACCAATTTCCTTAGGACATCAAGAACCCAATTTCCAACCCTAACATCATCTTCCCACTGCTCCATTCATAAACACCTCCAATTACATGAATTTAAATGTCATTTGACATCAAATCATCCTTTAACAATTAAAATTGGCTTTCCCTCCGATTAGAGTCATCCCAAAACATCCAGAACATCAAAATCAAACCAAAATTGGTTCGCGTTGCCTGGCAGGTGTTCATCACCATCAGGCTCTTCATCCAAAAACCCAAAGAACTGGGTTGTACACTACGCATTGCCTGGTGACTAGGGACATGCCGCCAGGCAGTTCCTCTTCAGGAACCCAGAAATAACACAATGCAAATGAGTCGCCTGGCGGCATTTCTTCACCCGCCAGGCAGCTTTTGGAAAAATCCCAGAAACGTGAATTTTCATACAATTTAGACAGATTACTAACACCCAATAATCATATATTTCATGCAATCAAACAATACAAAATTAAAGGTACGACTCCAGCTCTCCTAACCTGGAAATCCTTGCTTAAAACTTGAGTTCTAGAGTTCTTCCTCTTTGATCACCAGGCCGCCTAGCGCTTCCTTTCAATTCAGCTCCCAAATGCACTCAATTCTCACCACACACTCTCTGAATTCGTACCTCTCCCAATGCCCAGTAATGGCAGCACAGAAAAACCCTCCTCCACACTCAAAATTTGCATTTTATTGGTGCCTAAATGGTTGTTTAATGTGCTAAAATGAAAATGACAGTAAAAGTGATGTACTTGCCATTCAAGGTCCATCATTAATTGTTTTCCAGCCCTTTAGACTACCTTTACATGGTTGTTAGGGTTCTCATCCCCTCTCATCCTTGCCAAAATAAATTTAACCAAAAGAAGCTTAATTGGTGTCTACCAAGAGTCGAACCCATAACCATGTCAATACCCAAACCGATGCACAACCATTCAACCAAAGCATGTTTCTTGATAATTCTTAAAATTCTAAGATTATATTACCACTCACATAATCATACATTTATTAAAATTAATAATAACTTAAATAACACATAAATGGCTTAACTAAGACTTGAACCCAAGACCTCTCACACAATTAAATACTCTCAACCATTTGAGCTAGAACTTTTCCACGTCATAAAAATTAGAGTTAAATGCCATAAGGCTCCACTACCCGTATTTATTAAATAATTAATTATTTACTTATTTAAATTTCACGGGTCTTATAGTTCATACCTGGATGTGCTATCTACCAATCGATCTATGCTAAGGAGCAGGTAGGTATCCTTGGAGCACGCTTTGTTGAGATTGATGTAATCGACACACATGCACAACTTGCCATTGGTTTTGTTATCTGTAACCACGTTGGCGAGCCAAATGCCTCCGACCTTCAGAATGTCCTTCTACCTTGAAGTGTAGAGAAATTAAGTTTCTAACTCTCCAAAGTGTCCTTTTTTATCTATGTTAGGCCCTCTATTTATCAACTTTCATAATTTGACTACGCCTAAAATTTGAATTTGATTTGATACTTGAATAAATTATATAAGTCGGGGTCAATGTTGGGTATATCGATAGGGCACCAAGCAAAGAGATCAGTCTTTTGCTTTAGGACCCTTGTAATTTGATCGCGGGTGGACTCGTCCATGTTGCTACCAACTTTAGTGACTTGATTGGGTAAAGGGACCACACCACATTCCTGCATAGGCTCGTCGAAAGAAAGTCGGTTGTCCTTTGGGAAATTGGCCCTAAGGTTGAGGTATGGTGTTACTATCTAAGGTCCCCTACAAAACCTGGAGGCATTGTTCTACCTAGTGGCACTACTCCCCTCTAGGTGCCTCGATTTATTGAGAGGGGTTTCTCAATGATTGTTACCTGGGTTGTGCTAGTGCATGTTAACACAAGTAACCTTGGTGCAAGAATTTGATCAAGCAATTACATAAAATCACATGAGGTTGATGAAGATGCATTGATGATCAAACTTTTGGTTTGTTGAATCTAGAAATAACAGAAGACCATGAAGTTTATATGTTGTATTATATTTGTAGACTATATGACATAGGTTATATGTTCTTTTAGTCTTGGTGTTCCCTTTTTAATATGTTAAAAGGATTTTTAACAAGTTAAAAGGCTTGTTGCATAAAGTGTTAGTATGAATGTATTCAATCAGATGAATTCTTTTTCAATCGACTAATTTCACTTAAGTCAACTAAAATCATCAAATTGTACAAACAAATCAACCTGTTGAATTCATTTATGACCAAGATATATAAGTCGGTTTTCAAAGATACGAGGTACGATTTTGAGTTTTTGATCGCGAAAAACAGTCACACACTTCTAGAAAACTCTTTCTCTGAATCACGTAGTTACAACTGAAGATTGAAGATCTTGGTTGATCTTGAAGGCCTTTTGGCTTGGTTGAAGCTTGAAGAACATGTGTTTTGTTGGCTAGGGAGAGCCTCCATCAGGTTTTGTTCTTCTTCTGCCTTTATAGTGTTCCTAGTGTGATTCCAGGTCTATGAGTGGGATTCTTACAATGTTGGGGATATGATTTTTGTGGAATCCAAAAATCTTGGTGTTTTCTTTATTCAAAAGTGTAATCTTGGTGTGATTTTATAAAAAATTTGACAATAGTACAAAACTAGGCTCATGTTGTCTTGGTAAACTGGATGTAGCTATGTGATTGAGTGAACTAGTATAAAAACAAGTGTATGATCTTCTTTCTCTCATGTTGCTCATCACTTAAATCTCAAGAAAACCAAGCAAATTAATCTTTGTTAGTTGTGTAGGTGTTTTTATGTTGCCTGTAGTGTAATCAAGTTAGATATAATGATTGGAACGTATCTTGATTAAGAAAGCATGTTGTTTAAGTGAATTTCGTGCATTTCGCAATTTTGCATAATTTCCCAGAATTTTAACCAATTGTTTTCATATTTTAATCTGTTGATTCATAGTGATGAACAAATTAACCTTTTTTTTTCATTTTAATCAGTTGAAAGTGTATTGTCCTGCAACTTTTGTTTTTTGATTATGTGGTCAATCTGATTCAAAGAAAAGGGTTCTTAAGCTTTCAAAAAAGAATTATAAAACCAATTCAACCCCCCTCTTGGATAAACCAACCATTTCATTACTTACAGTACCCTCTTGACCTGTGGGGGGCATGTAAGGTGTCTTCTTTAAATTTAGGGCATAACACACCTTGGCCTTCTTAGGGTCCACTTTCACAGTGATAATGGTGGACCAGTCCTCCGTCAGGAACTTCATGGCCATGTGGGGCATGGAGACCATGACCCCAAGTTGTAAGACCCGAGAAAAATTAAATAAATAAATAAATATTTATTTAATAAATGCGACAACGGGAATCCCTAAGTTAATTAATATGGAAAGAGAAGACAAGGAGCAATGGTAGTTCAAGTGGTGAAGCGTGTTGACAGTGTTGAGAGGACCTGCGTTTGAGTCCTATGTATGTCATTAATATTCTTATTTAACTGTTTTATTATTTTAAATAATATGTTTGACCATGGTGCATGATATTATATTCTTAGATAAGTAAAAATTATCATGAAACACGAATTGGCTTGATGGTTGTGCATTTGCTTGGTAATGGGATGGATGTGAGTTTGAACCTTGGTTAGTGTGAAATAACTCCTTTTTAGGTTTATTATTTTTTCTAAGCTAGGGAAAACCCCAAGAGAAACCCTAACTGTTTGTGGAGAAGTTAGAAGGGTGGAAATTATGGACCTTGGTGAGCTGAAACCACTAGAGTAAAGATTGAGTTTGGTGGGGGGAAATAGACACCTTTCATATAATCAACAAGTAGAACTATGAGAAGGTTGAACTAAGAGAGAATTAGAAGGTAAAGTGAGTGCTAAGCGGGAGGAGCCAAAGGGAATCATTTTGTGCAACAGGGAGATTTAGGAGTGCAATTGATGCTGGATTTCAGGTTAGGGGAGTTGTACCTCATCTTTAATATTTATTTACGTAATTGTTCATTGTATGATAAGCCTAGATGACTAGTTGTGCATTTTTTTTGGGTTATATTGCGTTTCTGGAAATTTTCTAGAAGTTGCCTGGAGGGACTTTAAAGCCGCTAGGCGGCTCCTGTTAAAACAACCCAGTTTCTGGGTTTTTGTTAAAAACCCTCTAGTGATGAAGAGTTATCGCTAGGCGATACGTGTTGGCGTGATTTTCATGAAAAACGTTCTTTTTTCGTATTTTTGCGCAGCAGGAACCGCCAGACGCTTGTTTTATACCACTAGGTGCCAGGTCCCTAATTTCTGGGCGTTGGGCGCCACCAATTTTCTAGTCTGCACAGTTTTCGTAAAATTGTATTTGTCGGTTCGTTAATTGTCTGATTTAGGTGAAAGTTTGACAAGTGATCCATATGTTGTTCTTTACTTTAAACGATGGAGATTTGAATTGGAGGTTTGTAGCTAGAGATATATGGTACTCATGATTGTTGGTTTAGAAGTCTTTAAAATGCATGAATAATCTCTTGATAATTTCAAGTAACTACTAATATGGCATGAGTTGGAAGCATGATTGGGTTATGTTGTAAGTCTCTATGAATTTCAATGTTCCTTTGGGTTAGTCATATGTTGAGAATTGGTTTATTGGTGAATGCATGTGTATCAATATAAATTAAATTGTTGCATAGGAGATGTGAAGTGCTATATTAATTTGCATTGGTGCATAGAATCATGTGCTTAAGTTTTTAAAGTGCTTTTGCTTTATATTTGATTTGAGTCATGTTGATTGTATGAATGCAAATTGGCATGCTTATTTAGTAAAGTAAAATATGAAAGATAATTAAATAATTATGTGATGTTTGGGATTAAAAGCGTGTAAGAGTAAGATTTTGCCTTGACTATGATATTGTTTGGTGCATGTTTAGAGACTGTCATTATGTGCAAATTATGATGTTCGTTTAAGTTAAATGTGGTATGTTTATTTGGTAAAATAATGAGTATATAGTGGATTGCTTCATAATTGAATAGAGGTATGACCTCAATTGTGAAACCATGAATGTGTTGAATTGTGATCCGGTCATATGATTATGATTGGATAATCGTAATTGTGCTATTAACTGGGTGATGAGTGCTTGAGGTTCATTAGAACCTACCCAAAAATGCCAAAAACACTGGTAGGGCGCCTGGTGACACGTGACGAGCCGCCAGGCGATAGAGACCCAAAACAGTGGCAGTGGGCAAAGTTTTATCGTGCCCCACGGTGGGCACCAAATGTTGTTATCAGGATCTTGAGACGAGCCTTCAGACAAGGGACAAAATCTATATGGTTTTGATAGACTTTGATGAGATACTTCCAAGGGTTGAGACACAGGAGAAGATCCACCTGCAAAAGACTATCTGAGTCAGTAAGAGAATAAGGATCTTTTATAAGAGTGAGTATGAGTATTCTAGAGTGAATATTCCTTGGAGTATACTAGGTGTATTTATAGTACCCTTTGGACCTTGGATCCATGAGATAAATAACTTAACTTAAATTAATAATAACCATAATAATAATGTGACACCTTACCTGATATACCAAATATCCTGTAAATATCTAGCATCAAGGAATATCAAAACACAATCATACTATCGAGATTTTATAATATGTGAATATTTGTCCCAATAGATGTATCTTAAAATATTTTGTAGCCTTTCTAGGAATGAGACTAATTGGACCTTATTGGGTCGCATCACTTAGCATTCATTATCTATTGGTCCGGGTAAGTACACACACAAATCTAATTTGTCTTTTCAATTTAAACGTGTAATTACAAAAGGACACATATCCAAAATGGAAGCATGATTGACTCCCTGTTTGTCATGTAAAAAGAAAATATAAACATTATGGAGGAGGAAGAATGAATCTATATATTTTTTAAATATGAAATGATCAAATTTAAAATAAAAACAAAAACTAAAATCACATTATACTTCAAAAAGAAAAAACATAACTAATCCAATTTTTTTTTATTTAAATCTCTATGAGTAAAGTCAATCCTTATTTAGTCCAAATAAATATTTTGATACTTTTTTGTTTTTAAAGATTAAATAGTTAATACATTTTATAAAAGTAATTTTTTGAAACCCAAATTTATTTTGAAAATATAATATATTTTTTAATTTCTTTTAATAAAATCCGCTAATTACTCTTTTATTCTTTTTCAATTTCTTTTCCTTCCTATCACCACCTTAGTTGAAAATCCCATTCAAAAAAATTTAATCACGCAGTTAATAATCCATGAAACTAGTTAAAGAATATCTTAATTTTTTTCATGAATTTATTAGACAATTAGTATTAAACGATAGCTTTATATAAAGGAAATGAGTAAAGTTTTAGAATTATTTTTTTAAGAGTTCAGATTTATATTATTCATAAAACAAAGTGTTAGCACACTGAAAGCCTTGCTTGTCTGAACGTGTCGAATGATTACAGACCCAACCAACGAACAACTATACAATGGGTCCCACTCCCTTTTATTTATTTATTTTTTCTATTTTCTTACTCTCTTATCTATCATTCTCGCAACTATTTCAGGTCTTCTCTTTCTCACAGACACACACAACATAACAACACAGTGAGAAAACAAAACAAGTCCAATGAGCAATTTCCAGAGAATATCGCACGAATCCTACCCTCCACCAGGTACACACTTCACACAACAATCTTATACCCCATTTCAGATTCTCTTATTCCATTTTTAATTTTGATTATTACAATTTTTCATCTAATAATCAGATTCACGAATTAATTAATTCATTAAATTAATTTTTTGGACAGGATACGGATCTCCTTACCCTCCACCGCAACCGGGTTACCCATCGGCGCCGCCGCAAGAAGGCTACCCTCCGCCACCTCCGCCAGGATACGGGGGTTATCCTCCGCCGCCGCATCCGCCGTATGACTCGTACCAAGGGTATTTCGATAACGGGCGTCCTCCGCCACCTCCTCCGCCCCACTACCACTACCAGCACCAGCATGTGGCGCATCATCACCATCACGAGGAGCCTGAATGCTTTTCGTTCCTCCGAGGATGGTATGTTTTTTCATATTTTTTTAAGGGTAAAACGTGATTTAGGTCACTCAATTTTTTGTGTAAATTGGTTTTAGTGTCTATCTTATAAAGATCATGACTCTGATCCACCTATTCTTTACATCTTCTTTATGGAATTTGGGGTACTAGGCTGAGGGAAGAAATTCCAAAATTATTAAAAATTGGAGAACCAAAATTATTTTTAAGCATAAAGAGACAGACTTTAACCTAAATTTGAATATCTAGAAAACATTTTACCTAATTTCTTTTTGCTTTTTTTATTTTATTCAATGGCTACTTGTTTAGAGTGTGATAGTCTATCCTCGTGGTCTGTAATTTTTCTGTAGAGACATGTTTGAATAAGTTTTTGTAAGGACTGTAGGAGAGGAAAAAAAAACGAGCAAAAAGGGAAATAAGTTTTTTTAAGATAAAATTAGTTCATACATAACATAATTTGGAGAAGTTCTCTCTTAGTTATTCTAAACTATGATATGATTTTTAACTCTGGAGAAATTTAATTATTCTTCTTTTCATACAAGTGTTTACAAAAGAGTTTATTTGAACAGTTCTCAGTTATACTTCTCCTGTTAGAATGGAAGTTGTATTTTAACTTGTCGGCATTTTATTGTTAATTAGTTTAAGGGTTTTAACCTTAGAAGTTTTGTCGAATTAGGGGGGTGTGACTGTTGAGAATAGGAACAGTGATTATACATCGAAGATTAGAAGATGGGGAAGTATTAAATTTTTATTTATTTAATTATTTATATGCAAGTGAGAGGTGGAGGCTTAGGCTTGATTTTTGTGGTTTGTGTTTGACTATGGCTTATACAACACAAGCTATTATTTGATGGATACATTTGTTTTGGTTTGTTTAAATCCTTCACATTGATTGGAGAGTGCACATCTTAGTATGTATTGGACCGAAAGGATCAACCGTGAGTTGGAAAGAAAAATAAAATTTGTAGGTAGATCTTACTTTTCTCAAATATCAAAGACACAGTTATTGAGTCATGCATAATACATAATTATATGTGCTAATCACTACTAACTAACTTGTTACATTTTTACTGGTGAGCCTAAGGCATTATTATTTGATTAATTTAGTTATACTTATTATTTCTGAATTGAGGTTTCTTCTGATATAAATTCTCTATTCAGATTTCAGAGTATAGAGAGGGAAATGTTTCATGCCCTGAATCCTTTCAAATTAGCTTTACTGACGCATCATTAATGAATTCCTATAGAGTTGCATGAAATGTTCTTAGTTTCTGTTCTCTAACTCATCTTCTATTAGTTTATGTGGTGGCAACATGAGTAAGAATCTTTCATTTGCATGTGCAGCTTAGCAGCACTTTGCTGCTGTTGTGTGCTAGAGGAGTGTTGCTTCTGATAATCACATTACAAATGCTGTTTCTTCAGTTTGGTGCACTTGGTTATAGCTCTCTAGACATGTATGTGGCTCAAATTCTAGATAATAAGAGTGCGAGGCAGAAAGACTTGGTCATTCTCGTAACACTTTGGTCTTTCCCTCTACCAAAATCCTGGTCTGTGCATAGGTTCTGTGATGTGGTCTATGTGAATTTATTTCTACGAACACTATATTGGAAATTGTGAAACGTCTCTTATATAACAAACAATGAAATGGTTAAAATTGTGATATATTACTCGTGTTCGTTACTCTTCAATATCATTTACGCCACTTTGACTACAGCACTTTACGATCACATATGCGCATATAGATTAGTATATTTTGTATTTTGTATCAACGTCATATGCGCATATAATAACTAACCATAGAACTTGTTTTGGGTCAACATCGTATAGTGCATAAAAAAATATTTTGGTGGTACAAAATTTGTTGGTAACAGTATAGTTGTTAATATGGATGCATCCAAGCAATTTCATCCTACTTTCGTTTTTCAAACCTTTTTAATATGCCAAGCATTTCAAGTGCTATTTTGAGGTGCTTATATGTCTTTTACTAAAATTGAGTTGAGAGACTTACCTCTATGGGTAAGGCTCTGTGAAGTCTCTATTTTAAACAGTGTGAATACATTTGATTCCCGACATAAATAAACTTGTTTCGCAATTAACATTTTTATTATATTAAAATAATATAACTTTAAAAATATATGTAGTTTATAACTATATTATTTATTTAATGTAATTATTTTTATGAATAATTAATTGAAAAATATGGAATTAATTAAATATATATATATATATATATATATATATATATATAATTATGTAAAAAAAATATTAAAAAATTACTCGTGCAAGATACCTTAAGTAAATTAACTTTTATTCATTGAAAAAAATTCAATTAAGAGATTACATGAAAAAGAAAATTATCAAATCATGTAATGACATTAATATTCAATCTGTAAACTCCGATTGATCTCGGGATGTTAAGTTTTATTTAATCTTTATGAAGTTAAATGATTTCCTTATTATGATAAATTTAAATTTATAAAACTATACTAGATCAAACGCTTATCATTATGTTAGAAATTATAGTTATTAGTCTGGATGTAATTTTTTTTTTTATTTAAAAGTATAACAATCCAAGTGTCACAATTCGATTGTGACTTAATCTACTTGACTTTCGTCACGAGACAATTGATGTCACTTGCAATAATTGTTGGATTGAGTGCTTACCATTCGGTCAAAAACTATAGTTATTAGTCAGGACATAACTTTTTCTTCCTAAGAGCATAATAGTTCAAGCAGCACAATTCGATTGTGACTCGATTCACTTGTATTCCGTCACAAGACAATCAATGTCACTTGCAACAATTGTTGGATTGAGCGCATACCACTAGGCAAAAAGCTATAGCTATTAGTTAGGACACAAATTTTTCTACTTAAGAGCGTAATTGTCCAAGTATCACGATTCGATTATGACTGAACCTACTTGACATTCGCCACAAGACAATTGATGCCACTTGCAACAAAAACAAACTCACTCTATTAAGTCATCAATATGAAATATTCACTATGGAAGAAAATGATTTTATACAATCTATGATTGCTAGATTTACAAACTTTGTTAAATAGTTTAAGATCTCTTTGGACTTTTTATTGCAATTATGATATGAAAGGTAAAGTCTTGTGCACTCTATCCTCTAAACGGAAAGCCCAAGACATTGCTCTCATAGCATCAAAAGATATTAAGAAGACGTGGCTAAAATAATTGGTGGGCATGTTCATTGTACATGTACTACAGAGAGACGAAAATAAGACCAAGATCATGAGCCTTGAAGCAAGAAAAAACAACTCAACCGAAACTCTTGAAGTAATGGATGAAGGATTAAACGAGTTTGACTCAAAGGATGATGAGGATTTGTCTTTTTTGACTAGGAAAATTAAAAGAAACCTAAGTAAATTAGGTTACAGTAAGAGCAAAAGATTTAAAGGCAAGGATAAAGATAAAGTTGTTTGCTATGAATGCAAAAGGCTTGGACACTATAAACTATAATTTCCAGAGCTAACAAATAAAGAAGAAGAGAAGAGAAAGGCAAATAAAAATCCTATGGCAACATGGGAAAACCTAGATTCATCTGACTCTGAAGTTGAAGAAACCCACATAGGATTGATGACAGGTGTTTGTCGCAACTCATCAGACGACTTTGATGATGAAGATGAAGACTTCTCTGACCTACGTTTATTAGACAATCATATTATGAAGTAGTATCTAATAAGGATAGATCAATTGAAATTATAAATTTCTTAAAACGAAGCTTTGAGGAAAAATGTAAAGAATTAGAAAGTAAGAATATATCATCTAAAGAAATAACAAAGGAAAATATAAAACTTCTAGATGAAAACAATGTTTTCACCAAAGCAAATACAGAATTAGTTCAAAAGCTTGAAGAATAAAATATGAAAAATAGTAATCTAGGAAGCGAACTACTTCTCATCAAATAAAATATTAACAAGAAGACTACAGAGATAAACAACAACAAGATAGTAAAGAATTTAACTACTGTAAATTCCACCTTCAGAAAACTTCTAACTCAAAATGAAATAAATTAAAAATATCCAGATATGTTAGTTAATAATTCTAGAAAATCTTATGTTAAATCTATAATAGGTTATTAAAAGAAAAAGCATTTGAACTCTAATACTCAAGCTCATAATGTAATTAATATTGCATCTTCAAGTAACTCTAAGGGAACATTACTCTATAAGATGACTAACCCGAAAGGACCAAAAGAAATTTGTGTAAGTAAGACCAACATAATTCCACTCTCATATATATTCAACCCAACAAAGAAGACCTCTTCAGATAGTGGGTGCGTGTGACACATGATCAGAGAAAGTTTGGAATCTTTTATGTATATTAGTAATGATCTTTTAGTAAATGGTATAAATCACAACTTATTAACCATTTATGTGACAATGGTTATGATGTTGTATTCAACTTAGACAAATGTATAATAGACAATAGTATCGGAACACATCTTTTTACCACTAAAAGATAAGGCAGTCTTTATAAAATTGATATGAATGAGTTATCAGCCCAAAAACTGTCTTGTCTCATGACCATCAAAGAAGATCATTGGCTATTGCACAAGAAGTGTGGTCATGCAAGTTTGAGGTTACTCTCAAAATTAACAAATACAATCTTGTAAGAGGCTTTCCAAAATCGTCATTCAAAGACAATCTCTTTTATGACTTATGCGTTAAATGCAAATAGATCAAAAGCTCTTTTAAAATAAAAATGAAATTTCTACTGAAAGACGTCTTCAGTTGATACACTTAGATCTTTCTTGTCCTATAAGAACATATTCTTTAAGTGGAAAAAGATATATGGTCTAGTTATGGTAGATTATTAGTGTATGAACTCGGAAAATTAAATATAAATAAATATTTAATTATCAATAGTTGGGGATTGGATATACGTTTAAAAGAATTAAATGGGTCAATTATGAAAAGGAGCAATAGTAGCTCAAATGGTTGAGGGTATTGGGTGGTGTTGAGAGGACTTGGGTATGCCATTAGTGTGTTATTCATTTTATTTTATTTTGCAAGTATGAATAAACATTTGATGTGTCCTTGTATTGGTTTATGTGCATGAAATAGCATGAAACATAAAAAGACTTGTTGGTTGTGCATATGCTTGATAATTAGGTGGATGTAAGTTCGAACCTTCCCTAGTGCTAAATAGTTCTTATTTTCACGTGGTATTATTTTTGCTAATTTGTGGAGAAGCTAGAAACCCTAGCTAATTTCACGAAATTGCTATAGGGAAAGGAAATTTCAGGGAAGCCAGAGATTGCTAAGTTAAGGAGAACCTAGAAACCCTAGTTGATTTTAAGGAATTGCTATAAGCAAATGGAATTTTAGGAAAGCCAGGGAGGTAGAAGTCAGGTGTCGCGCCTTCTACAATAAACTTCAATGGAGTCATCGTCATCGTGCGCGGTTGAGCCTTCCAAACCCAAAATTGGTGCAAGTGTTGCAATGCAAAAGTGGGTTTAACCGAGTTCGTGTGCAAGTGTGGGATCACCTTCTACAGGGTGCACCGTTACCCAAAGAAGCACCAGTGCACCTATGACTTCAAGACTGCACGGAGTTAAGTGATTTCTAAGGAAAATCCTATTGTAAAGGGTGAAAAGGTTCAAAAGTTTTAAGTTCTTCTAGGATTTTAAACTTTTAGGATAAATCATGTATTAGTCATATGATTTCAATAAAAAAGCCAGTTTTGTGAGGTTGGGGAAGTTGTACCTACATGGTTTTTTTTAATTGAATCATGTGTTTTGTGATATACGGAAGTATGGATGCATGGTTTTTCTTTCATCTCGCGTTGTTTTTCAAAGTTTTTGGGTTTTTGCCTTGAAACCGCCTAGTGGCTATGAAGGCCCGCCAGGCGACCCTGGCTGTTTAAGCTTAATTTCTGGAATTTTGCCCAAAACCACTTGGCGGCATTGAAGGCTCGTAGGCAACACAAATTAAATTGGTTCGTTTCCTACGATTTCCTTGATTTTATGACATTTTGGGTTTTTATAAAGTTCTCCATGCACCTTTGAATATATGATGATATATAATTGTTGATAATTGCCACTGTTGATGATAACTTGATGGGTGAATATGTGCACAAACGTGAGGGGTTCATGTTAGGGTTTGGGGATGGATTGAAGCATGATGTGTAGTGTTAAATATGGTGATTTGGCAATTGTACGATTGAATTTGTTATGTATGCATGTTGTAAACGTGCTTTGATGCAATTTTTATGCACTTGGATAACTGGATCGAGAATAAGGGAAAATAGGGTTCTCGTAGGTGTAGGAAAAATCTAGCTTATGCCCAAGATTTGATGCATCGCCTAAAGGTACTTAACTTGCCAACAAGCGACAGCCTAGTGCATAGGTGCAAATTGCATTTTGGCTGTGTTGGTGGCGAGTTGGGTTTTCTGTGGGGTTTACCTGGACTCTTCTGTGTAGTAATGATATAAATCTGGCAAAGGGTATTGGGAAGGATCTAGTGCATTAAATATACTTGTATGATGATGCTAAATATGATTGGATAGGAGAGATTGGAATGAATGGGATTTTGCATGTGTTGTTTGAGGTAAGATATGATTTGGCACGAGTTGTATGTAGTCCATAGTCTTTTTTTTGGAAGTCTTTATGAGCATGTGGAATATCTTGTCAAAATCAAGTATTGACATGTTTTAAATTGGGAATACATTTCAATATATTTATATATATATATATATATATATATATATATATATATATATAAATAGGGAGGCCCCCAGAGCTAGTGGCACCCGACGGTATGTTAGGACTACTATGCGCTACAATGTCGCATGGTGGTGCTTAGGTTGCGTCAGGCGATAATGTAGTGAAAGTTTGTGTTATGTTGAGTTTTGCATGCCTCGTGGTGATGATGTTTAGTCTGGGATATGCTTGCATAGATTTCGAGCTGGGAGGTTCATAATGGAGTTGAAAACACGTGATTAATACGAACGAGTAGGTTCGTATTGGATGTACTCTTGTGCGGGGAAACTGTAACATCCCTAGGGAATATTACTTAAAAATAAATAATAAAAGAAATAATTATATTAATAGTCATCTTTATAAAAATCCTAACGCGGGAAAATTTCAATTTATTAAAATAGCGCGCCAAAACTCATAACTAAATTCATAAAATGTTACAAGTTCCCAAAATTTGTATTTAAAACATAAAATACATATGAGCAAAACCCTAGCTCTAATCCCATGCTAGCCCTCACTCCGCCATCTGACCATCCTCAGCACCACCTGTATCAACATCTGCTCCCATGTAACGAATTACACGATCATCGCCAAACACAAACAAAAAGGGTGAGCTGAGAAAAATAAAATAACAAGCATATAAAACACGAGATAAATCATATACTCATCTTATTCATTATATAAAATTCTTGGCCAAGACCCTAACCCCAAGACTTAGCAGTCTTCGAATCATACAATTGGTTAGCCTTGGACTCGAGAACATGATGCTCACACGAACCTGCCCGCTCGTGGTCATGCCTCTACGAACCTCCCCGCTCGTAGTCCTACTCTACGGACCTGCCCGCCCGTAGTCCAACACATGTGATCCACTAGCCCTGTACCTCCCCGCACATGGCATCTCTCAACGTGAGCACGAAACATACGAACCTACCTCGCTCGTATCCCCACGTGAGAGTAACTGGATATGAACCTCCCCGCTCATATCATCACATGTCATCCACCATCCATGAATCTACTCGCTCATGGCGCAACATCTCCCGATCCAAGCAAAGCATCATTGTTAATCAAAACAACACACCCAGAAAGCAAAGAACAGCAATATTTTCGCCTGGCTCTGCCCATGCGCCGCTAGGTGAAATTGCTCCAGACCACCTGGCAGTTTCCACTCACAGCCAGGCGCCAGCAACCCCTTAGGCCACTGTTTCCTCGTCCCCACCTGGCGGACCTCATCGTGCCACCAGGCGCCATCCCATACAGGGACCCCTGACGCTTGTCCCACCGCCTGGCGCACCTTCCCGTGCCGCCAGGCGCTGTATCAGTAGTGAAACCCCCTCTGATTTTTCTTTTAACAACTCAGTTAGTCTAATCTGATAAGTGGCTCCATTCCAGGGTCCCAAATAAACTATTCTATAGAATGTACATTATGGTTAGTCTACCACTAACATAAGTAGCAACACCTAAACCTTACCATGGTCACCCCTTTATACAAGTTTCTACTATATATGAGCTTTGTTACAGTAAGGAAATTCATCCCTCTCTAAGGACACAGTCCACAATTTAATACCCTAAATTACACTCCAAGGTACATCCCACTGCATTAAGCCAACCTTCCTTCTCAATCGGCTTAGAATTCTTCCCCATAATTCCCCATGCAATATGACATAACCAATTATCGCCACTCCTGACTATCCCTTCAACCCTCTCCTAAAATATGTTTAGTCATAATCAGCCCTAGCTAGTCGCCATTTTCACCAATACCCTGCTTCCAGAAACCTGATATACTAATTACAATTCTCCCCTCTCCCTTTTCTCCCTTATGCTCAATCCAAGCCCTTAATTAGTTATACATCTACTCTTTACCACCCCTTAAATCAATCATCCCAGTATTCTATTCCCCCAATTTTCTATATTGCCAAATTACCAATACCCTCGCCTGCTCCAAATCTCTACCCTCAATTCCGCCACCAAGACCTCACTAAATAGCCCCCTGCCGCGTCATCGCCTGGCGGCGCCTTGCTTGTCGCCAGGTGGAGTAACAATGCACGAACCAGGCTTCTTTCACATCTATGACAGACTCCATCTTTTGTTCCAGTACTCAGTTCCACTACATCCATTCCCCCAGAAATGACCATATCTCTATTAAGGACTAGTTTCATGTTCTTAATTCAATGCATATAGACTCCTCGATCTTTACCCTCTTGAATTCTCCCAAATCGGTTTATTCACGATTATACCTAGAACATTTCCATACTTCGAATTCCAATTGATTTTCGCCCAATCAAACATTCAATAGCAACCAAACATATCAATTTCAATAATCAAATTGATTAACACGCAAACAACACTTCAAATCACCAAAATAGAACGCAACAGTGTCGCGCCGCCTGGCAGAAATTCATCGCCGCCAGGCGGTTCATGCCAAAACAAGAACAACACACCAGTCTGATGTGCCGCCTGGCAGAAAGGGATGAACCGCCAGGCAGTTTCTGGAAAAATCCAGAAACTTCAATACAACAGTGCAGAAAATGACGCAGTGATAATGCTATGATTCAAGGCATTGTACAATTAGTCGATTGCAATCAAAAAAACAATAAAACAACTCCCCTAACCTGGAATTTGCTTCAAATTTCGAATTAGTGTGAGTGTGCTCCAATCAAAATCTCCTTGCCCTTGCTCACACTCCCACGCTAGTTTCTTCTCCTTACTTTCCCTCTGCTTTCAGTCCCAAATCACCAAAACCTCATGTCTAAGTCTCCCACGTACCACAACACCTCTCCTTTCACTAATTCACTCTCTCTCTTGGCTTATGAGTAATCTATTCACTCATTCACTTTCTAAAACGAAAATTACTTTAAATGGGGTTTAATAGCTATTGAGTGGATCATCCATCTGATTTTTCAGCCCCTTAGACAACTAGGTTAAGCTGCCCCTTTCAAATTCCATGCAAAAATAAAATTGGGCAAAAAGAAATTATTTAGTTCTCACCAAGGTTTGAACCCACACTCATGCACATACCCCGCAAAGACTAAACCATTCAACCAATCCTTATTTCATGATAAGTCCTACAATTCTAAGAATTTATCATCAAACCGCGCATTCAATGTATAATTACATAAAAATGCATAATTTGATAACATCCAAGTGACACACATAAGACTCGAACCCAAGTCCTCACACATCATGAAGTACTCTCAACCACATGAGCTAGTACTTTTCCACATCATAGCTCCTCACATTTATTGTTTTAAATGTTCTCATTACCCGTCCTAATTAAATAATTAATTAAATAACTATTTAATTTTCCCGGATCTTACAGAAACAAGTGGGGAGGTTCGTATGTTTTATGCTCACACTTGAGGATGTTATGAGCGGGGAGGTTCCTAACAGGATGTGTTCGCGTGTGTTGGGCTACGAGTGGGGAGGTTCATAAATGTTGGACTACGAGCGGGGAGGTTCGTAGAGATGGACCACGAGTGGCCAAGTTTGTGGAAGCATATGGAAGCCTAAGACCATGATTGAGTATTTGTTAATCTCATATAGGTTATGAGACTAGTGTTGTCTACATACCTTCTGGTGTTAAGGTCTTGATAAAATGATAAACTGACTAAGTTAGTTTGGGTGAAGGGTTTATATTCTTATTTATTGCATGTTTATTTCTTTTAAGCTCAACCTTTTATTTGTGTTTGGCAATGATCGTGTGACTTGTCACACGGGAGGTGATTCCAGGTGAGGATGACAATGCATAGAGACAAAGTGAGGGTAGTTGTTGGGCTTTATTTATGAAACTTCTTTCGAATAAACTTTGTAATTTCCTTGTAAGTTGTTTTTTTGGGTTTCGAACTTGTAATAATTTAGTTGTGAATTATGCATTTGGTTTTTGGCACGATAATCAATTTTTAAAATTTTCCACGTTTTTGGGAATAATATTTATGTTTGAATTTATTTTAAATTATATTTTTCTTTTATTAAGTAATATCCGATTAGGGTATTACAATTATACTATGTGGACCTGGTAAAATTCTTAAGCCACAAGGATGAGTCTTTCAAAGTCTTCTGTAAATTTTTAAAACAAGTTCAAAAAGAAAAAAGGCTTATCAATTGTTTTTGCAAGAAGTAATCATAGTGGAGAATTTCAAAATGAAAGCTTTCGTGAACTATTTGAAAATTATAGAATCAAGCATATTTTTTCCACTCTAAGAACCCCACAACAAAATGGTGCTGTTGAGAGGAAGAAACATGCTTTACAAGAAATGGCTAGAACAATGTTAAATGTCAACTCCAGACCAAAACGTTTTTGGACAGAAACAATTAATACAACTTGTTATTTACAACATAGAACTTATATTAGATCATCAATAAAAAAATACTCTATATGAATTGTGGAACAATAAAATCTCAACAATTCTTATTTTCAACCTTTAGGAATTCAATGTTTTATTTTAAATACAAAGGATAGTTTAGGGAAATTTGATTCTAGAAGTGATAAAGGATATAAAGTATATAATTCTAGAATGTCTAGTGTGGAAGAAGACATACATGTAAGATTTAATGACTATAAACTTGATAAGAAATTATCAGAGTTGAAAGACTCTCTTGATTTTGACATGTAAGTACAAAAAATACAAAGAGTAGACACAAAAGATGTACTACTAGATGAAACATATGACAACACATTAAACGATATCCAAGATAATGTTAGATGCTCCACAAGTAGTAAGAGAACCAACAACTCCTATGAAGAAATATCACCCACCAGACAATGTTATAGGTGATTCAAGCAAAGGAGTCACCATATGATCAAGGTTGAAGGATGAAGAACCCATTATATATCAAATTGAGCCCAAAAGAGTAAAAAAAGCTCTAGAAGGTGAAAGTTGGGTCTAAGCAATGAAAAAAGAGTTAAATCAGTTTGAGAAGCATGAAGTCTACACATCGGTGAGTCCTCCTAAAAAAAAGACAATCATAGGAGCTAAATGGGTATACAAGAACTAGTTGGATGAACAAAGTAAGGTTGTGAGAAACAAGGTTAGACTAGTAGTCAAATAATACTCAAAACGAGAAGGTATAAACTATATTGAAACTTATGCTCATGTTGCACATTTAGAAGCTATTCACATATGGCTATCATTTGCTACACGTAATAATATTAAATTATATAAAATGGGTGTTAAAAGTGAATTTTTAAATGGTCTTATTAAAGAAGAATTCTATGTAGAATAACCCCCTGGTTTTGAAAATGCTACAAATCCTCATTTTGTTTACAAACCTAATAAACCCTTATATGGTCTAAAACAAGCTGCTAGAGTTTGGTATAAAAGGTTAAACATTTTCTTAACTGAAAATGGTATTGCAAGAGGACAAGTAGACACTACTATATTTAGAATAGATTACTCAAATGATTTCATATTATTACAAATATATGTAGATGACATTATCTTTGGTACTACAAATGAATCTTTGTGTGAAGAATTTTCTAGACTAAGGAAAAGCAAATTTGTTATACCTTACAACATCTAAACCTAAAATTATGTTCACTTTCTTCTTATGTGAAAGATTCCAATCAAACAAAGGTAAAAATTCATTTGAGTGTTGTTAAATGTATTTTTAGATATATAAAAAGCACTACTAATCTTGGTCTTTGTTACAAGAAAAGGAAAGTTTTTCGTTACAGGAATTTTGTGATGTTGACTATGTTTAGACAGAATAGAGAGAAAAAACACTAGTGGTGGATGTCACTTCATTGGAGGAAATCTAATCATGTGGTGCCATAAGAAGCAAGAAATAGTTGCATTATCAACTCCAAAAGCAAAATATATATTTCAGTTTCCAATTGTTGCCTACAAATCTTGTGGATCAAAACTAAATTGGAAGACTACAATGTCCACATTTTTTGACAATAGTGCTGCTATTACCTTAACTAAAAATCCAATTTTACATAGATCATGTTTAGTAAGGTATAATTGATCTAAAATTTGTACTAACAAATAATCAATTAGCTTATATATTTACAAATTCTCTCATAGAAAAGCGATTTAATCATTTGAAAACCTTCCTAGGCGGACTTTTGTTAATGAGTGATTAATCCACAACATGTAAAGCACTAGACACGCATGTGCACATTAAACATACACATGATTGATTCACACATTATTTACAATACCTGAGTTTTTGGAAGATATATACAATTATCTATATACTTGTCTTTGCATGTATTTAGTTCTAACTTATCATTTCAAAATCAACAAACTTAAAAGGTTCTAATTAATTTAAGGATTAAAATCAATGGGTGATATATTGGTCATCCTTGATGTAATATTATGTAATATTATGAGTTAAACAAAAATAACTAGTGAAATTGTAACACCAAGAAATCCTATAGAAAAATTTTAACTTAAACCAAAAATACAATTTTACATTCTAGAGTCAAGCATATTATAACAGATCATGTTCATTAAGGTACAATTGATCTAAAATTTGTTCTAACAAAGGATCAATTAACTTATATATTTACAAAACCTCTCATAGAAACACGATTTAATCATTTGAAAACATTTTTAGGCAGACTTTTGTTAATGAATGATTAATCCAAAACATGTAAAGCACTAGACCATGTGCACATTAAACATACACATGATTTATTTGCACATTATTTAAAATAGCAAGATTTTGGAAGATATATACAATTATCTATATACTTGTCGTGTTTAGTTCTACCTTATCATTTTAAAATCAACAAACTTAAAAAGTTTTAATTAATTTAGAGATTAAAATCAAACAAACTTAAAAGGTTACAATTAATTTAGACATTAAGATCAGTGGGTGATATATTGATCATCTTAAATGTAATATTATGAGTTATTATTAGACAAAAATAACTAGTGAAATTGTAGTATCGAGAAATCCTGTAGAAAATTTTCTTCAAATATTTTCTTTCAAACACTTCATTATTGAATGAAATTTATTGGAAATAAAATGAAATAACAATACATAAAATTTTCAATAAACTCTTACAAATAAAAAATTATTAAAGATTAAATATTAAATATCAAATACATATTTAATTATTTTAACTATTACCAAAATTCAAAAATTAAACCTTTTATACTAAAATTATAACATTTTTTTCTTATTGTACTAAAAACAATAATACTCAACTTTCCAATTCCTTTCAATTATCACTTGAAATGATTATTGGACCTTTCATTAAAAACATATTTACCTTACTAATGTAAAACTAGAAAATTTTTAATTGTAGAAGAATAGAAAACAGATTTTTTTAACAGAGTACAATCAAAACTCACTTATTTTAAAAATATTTTGAAAAAAAAAAATATATGATAGAAAAAATTCCACCAAAACTCCACATATCATACATGTGTATTAAAATTTAATTGGAATAACTTTACCACACACATTGATTATTATTATCTTATTAAAAGTTGTTGTCTTATAATTTATAATTGGATGCCAATAAACTATGTACAAGCAAAGGATTAACAATCAGTGACCACCAACTAAAGTTCCACTAACAGTAAACTCAGTCTAGTGAAACAGCTAAATAACAAGAACCTTAATAGCCAAAATGCACACCTACAGAGTCCACACATGTTCTGGTGCATCGTTCCTTCTCCCAGCCAATGTTCTGTACAAGTACATCTTCTGTACTTTCTGACCATCCTCCACATTGGAATCAACTTTCTCATCTCCATTAAATATCTCCACATTTAGCCTTTGCATCTTCTCAGCCAGTGCCTTGCAGGCTCCAATGGTGACATCACAGGACGACATCCACAGCGACCGCATAGTTTCATACTTCCCTATGTCAGACAGAAGAGCCGAGTCACCAAAAGGGCTGTCTCTTATCTCAAGCTTTCGTAGTTTCTTGCATCCATTCAACACATACAGCATTCCCTTGTCACTTTCTCCAGCAAATGCAATTGACAGCATCTCAAGCTGCTCAGCATACACCCCAATGTAAAGGAAAACTCGGTCAGTCAACCGGCCGGAGAGTGACAACCGCCGGAGCTGCTTGCAAGACTGCACAATTGCGCCGAAGCCTTCGTCGAGCGGCTGCATTGTATCAGGGTCAGGTTTTTTTGGATCGAGGATGCACAATCTAAAGCGGATGAAATTTGGGCAGTTTTTAGCCACAGTTATGAGGGCAGCGTTTGTCATCTGCTGACAGAAGTAGAGCAATGAGTGAAGCTTAGAGCAACCCTTGGAGATTGCAACAAGTCCTTTCTCTGAGACTCCTGCAGGGCCATTTAAACCAATAAGAACGGATGGAAAAACCCTTAGTTCTTGCAAATCTTTGCATGCGGAAGCCACAACACCTAGCCCATAGTCTCCAATGTAATCCATTATCTGCAACAGTATAGAGTGTATTGATATTCACCAACATAAGAACGTGTGTGAAAAGAATAGACTTAGGTAAAATACATTTATTTACCCATAAACGCTGAAGTTTCCCACATAAGCAAATTAGTTTTATTAGCTCTCTCCAATGAATCCCTGCTGCATAGCTCAGGTTCAAGGCTGTTAAGTTCATACAAACAGGGTAGATAGCTCTAAGGCAGCCAGGAAGAACCTCAAAAAAACCTGACAAACTGGTCATTGACTTGCACTTTTTAATGGTGTTCCTCAGCCTAGTGTAGACATCAGAATGTGGGTCATGGATAAATGACCCAATACCCAAGTCCACCAGTTGAGGTGCTTGCATCAATATCCTTTGGAGTGCACTGAGGGGCACGGTGTGGTTTAACCTTAAGCTTTTAAGGTTAGGAGATCTAGCCACAAGTCTCTCAAGAGCCCCCAGATTAATCTCTCCTTTAAGGCAAGCAAAATTAAGAGACTCAAGTGTTGTACAGCAATCAGGAAAGCAGCTTAGCCACTGTCCTCTGTGGTCGTCAACTTCGTTTTCCTGCAAATCCAGCTCCCTAAGGAACCTACATTTGTAACAGAAATGAGGAGTGAAGACCACATGCCAGACTACACGCAGGCCAATCAGAAGAATACATTTTCGAACAATGTGCAATGTTCATCTCTATCTCAGCTTTGCCAAGTAAAATAAAAGTATTCAAGGGAATTCAAGTATTTTTCACCTAGAGGAAGAACATAATCACAAACAATTCTGTCAGAGATTCAATATCGATTAAACATATGACAAAATTCTAGTATATAAATAGATGTAAACTTTATCTTAAAATCCGGATTTGTAATCTTTGAGTTAGACCTAAATTTCACTTTTTTAACATAATATCAGAGTTATTCAATACCTATCATAGTCAAGTTTGTTGAAATTATTGTGTAACCTATTATTATAGATTTCTTTGATTTTCATGCTTGAGATGTTAAGTCCTTGGTGTGAAAGATTGTGTTAGAAATCTTATATCGACTAGAAATATGATTAAATTATAATATACAGGTGTGGTCAACCTCATCTCAGAAGCAAGTTTTGTGAGATTAAATTAAACTTAAATTTTGCCTTTTTAAGAAATTCAAAATTGATAACTTAATGAACTTATGCATAGCACAATAAAACACGAGACTCTTAAAACACCAACTTGTTAGCAAGCCATCATGTGACATGTCATGTCATGTCACGTGACTTATGCATAAACACAGATCAATAATCTCATATCAGATAGAAAACAATAGCCCAAACTGGTAACACGTAATGCTCAAAGCAACTGAACTCCTTCTCTACAATCATTAGTCACATACAATGCAAGCCAACAATTAGCTAATAAATCAAAACTTGGCTGACACAAATTAAAAATTAGAAACTAGTTGTTATTCCTTCAATTAGTGCTCTTCCAACACTTAAACAAGACCATAAGGAAACTAAAGCACTTGAACAAATTTACAAGAAACACTCCAATATACACACAAATCCATGAAGGTTTCTGAAAGCAGCAGCAAAATCTGCAACACAGGTTACTCATCTTACCTACAATTTGCAGCTATAGTTGCGAGGCCAGTGGTGGTAAACCCTTCACAACTAATAAGAACCAGAGACTTGAAATTCATGAAAGAACGGGAAAGTAGATCCAAGCCCTCATCCGTAACCACCATCCTCTTCAGCCTCAGCTCCTCCAAATCAACCCCGTTCTTGACCAGTGCTTCAATCCAAGGATACACAAAACCACCCCAACCGTGAGGAACCAAATTAAAATCAGCAAAATGAGGTTTTCCCTTTAAAGTTAAGGACTTTAGCTCAGGAAACCTTTCTATCACTCTCTCAGGACTAATGGAGTAACAATTCCCTATAAACACACTCTTCCTACTGCATCTCTCTAATTTGTGCCAGTTCTTGCACACCAGAGACAAGGCATTCCTGTCTCTCTGTGAAGTCACATAGCCAAATATTTGCTCAATCACCTCATCTGGAAAACAATTCATCTCTCCCTCTCTCTCTCTCTCTCTCTCTCTAAGGCTACGCTATCAATTTCCTCCAAGTCTACCAGAGAATCTTCACCCTCTAACAAAACGGTCAAAGAGAAAAATATTTGCAGAAAACCTAATTAGTCGCAAATTTGAAGTTTCTATTTTCAATACATAACCATGATCTCACCATGGAATTCTTTTTAGTTCCAAAAAAAAAATAAAAAACAAACCCCCACCCCCAAAAAAGTGGTCTGCACCTAAACAAGACTGATTATTAAAACAAAGTAAAAACTTCAAATCCAAATAGTAGTCACTCAAAAAAGCAAAAGGGAATTCACAGAAAACTGAAGCTTTTTACATTTCCCGGCAAGGATCACAGGAAGGGGTACGAAAAGGCAGAAGCTTTCTTATGAAAATAAGGAGAAAAAGTGAAAAAAAAAAAAGATGAGGAAAAAAATCAAACGGGAAATTATGGTCTACAAATCAAACGACGATGATTACCTGTGATAAAAAAAACAATGTTAGAAAGGAAAGATAAAAGAAAAGTTAACAGATTTGAGAATCTAGAACAGTAATTGCAATTTTACTTGGTAGACCTTACAGTAACCGAAGCTTAGAGAAGAAAAAATTAGTAATCCATTTGATTTTTACTTAGTCACATTGTTCTACGTGGAACTGAGTTAGCATCCTCAAACACTATTGGTTGGGGCTGAAAACATCACAACCATGGTCGCTGGAGCCAAACCACCTGAATTCGAGTCAGATGGTCAAAGAGAGTGTAGAATCTAACGGCTGACATCGGTTTTCACGGAATAGACTCTCAATTTTAGGCGGCCGAAAAAATAGAGGTAAATTATATCGCATCGAAGAGAATTAATCAAATATTTCTTAAAAAATATCACTTTTTTTAATTATGAAAATGTTTTTAAGAATTCCTGTGTATGTATACATTATGGTCAATTTTCAATCATTCGGTCGTGTTGAAGTAAAAAGATATAATATAGACGTAGAAATGTGATTTTCAAAAAACATGTTTCAATCAAAAGAATTTGGTGTATTTTTAGGAATGTGTTCTATTCGTATTATAAAATATTTTATAGTTATGTTTATGAAAATGTATTATGGTATTCAAAACATAATTTTTAATTTTAAAACTTTTCCTGATATTCAATAAAAACTATCAAGAGCTTTTTGATGGCAACAAACTCGGGTGAAATTTCATTAATGTTTTAGAAAACAAAAAATTGTACAACCTTATTAATTCTTTTTCTATGCCAAAGTGATTACTTTTTTTATCATTTTAATTTTCTTTTCATATTGAATTTATGACTTATTGTTATTATTATTGATATATTATGTCCATGTTTGCTATTTTATGATAATAAAAAATAATAAAATAATAATTATAAAATTAAATATAAATATTTTTTATAATTTTATGGTTAATAATTTTCATTTATTTTATAGGTAGTTTTATAATTTAAAAAAATGGTCAAATTATAAGAGTTAAATTAAAAAAAATGATAGAATAATTATGTACCACACCTAGCCAACTCGACCAAATAGTAATAAAACGACACGTATATGCCAGAGCAATCAAGTAGTCAGCCTAAGCCGAGTTGGCCTAAGCCGAGTTGGCCTAAGCCTTACCAGACTAAACTGGTAACCTAAACGTCCAGAGAAACAACCTGCACAAGGCAACACATAACCAACATAAATCGTCGGCCTAGGCCGACTACTCCAATATACTTAGTAAAACTAAGGTCCCCCCTAGTGTTCAGTGAATCCTCTTAAGGGTCTGGGCTAGGGCCCAAGCCCACTTACAACCCAAACTGAAGTCCAAGTCAGGGCCCAGCCCATGGCATAACCAAACATGATTAATACTTTATAAATACATGTGGATCCCAGTAATTTAAGGTACGCATTCATTACTCCATTAATCACTGATTTGACCTTCTGAGAGCTTTGACTTACTTGAGCTTCAGAGTCCCTTCTGTAGGTAACTCCTCCTGGATCCAAGCCGACATGTATCAACCGGGACGAAGCCAACTGAGGATACAGCGGACTACATGGGTAAGGTGACGCTTGTGCCTAACTTATCTTGTTTGTTTTTTGCAAGAACAAATTATATTAATTTAAAAAAAATTAAAGAGTAAACTTTAAAACAAATCTAGAAACGTATTATTAGAACTTTTCATATTTCATAGAGATTTTTTCATATTGTTTACAAAAATTTGCAAAAAAAAAATATACTATTCTATTTTTTCTACGAATTTTGATCGATAGTGAATAATTAATTACCGTAAAATTTAAAAGTTAGTAAAAAATTTGTTTCAAAAAATTTTATGAAAAATATTCGCATTAACTTTTTTTTATTTAAAAAAAATAGCAGCAAATTTTATTATGAAAAAAAAATCACAGCAATTTTTCTATTGAAAAAATCAATTTAAAAAAATTGCAAGTACTTTTTCAAATTTAAATTTTGCAAGTAATTTCTTTACTTATTTTAAATTCACGAGTATTTTCTTACAGAAAAAAATTCTCAACTAACTTTTCCTGCCAAATTGAATTTATAAGTATATTTTTCTATAAATACTTTTTTTTCAAGAAATGCGGCTAAAAGATTATAATAAATTTTTAAAAGTATATAATTTTCATTTTATATTATCTTTGAATGACAAAATCATTTATAAATATTTATTTATTTTATTATTAATACTTAAAAATAAATTATGAAATTAGTATTTGAAATAAATAAATATAAAATAAATATTTATTTAACTATTTGAGTATAATTTTATAGACATCACAAAATTATTATGTACTATGTTGTTAATAATGACCAAAACCAAAATTTAATCAATTCAAATGCAAATTAGTGAAGATTCTAAAATTATATTCATTCTGCAAAACTCAATTCAATTTGGATAATGATACTGACCTTTTTTCTTTACCTCTTTTTTTGTATTCGCCTATGTGGCATACAGTATTTTAATGTTTTGTTAAATTTGAAATGAAAGCTGACACGTGAGGTTAAGAAGATTTGTGGAACACGTGTGTGCACAACAAAATAGAGAAAGAAAAAGTGAAGAATGCGGTTTTAGGGAAAACATAGTTTTCATATCTTCTTCCTCCACAAGTGCAAATCCTAATTTTTCTGTTGTTTTTCTCCAAATCAAATGATAATTTGGTATGTTTTTCTTCGATGATTGATTTCCCGTATTTTTGTGTTGTTCTTCTCCAAATCAAACCCTTTTTTGGTATGTTCTTCTTCCCCGAGTTTAAGGTCATTTTTATCTATTCTTGTTCCCCAAATCGATGGTCTCTCAATCCTAAATGTTGTTGTGGACTATTAATTCGAAATGTGTTCGAAAAGCTAATTAATTTTAGATCTCGAAAATATGTATTTATTTGAAACTATTTTGAAAAAAAAGTGAACGGGTTTGTGTAAGCAAAAACGGTTTGAATATGCGAATGGTTTTGAAGAAGAAGTATTTCGGCAATTAGGCTTGGGTGGGTACAAAAAGTGAACTGGATTTGTGTTGTTGGATGTTAGAAAGTGAGTTTGTTGGTTTTTTAATATGTTGTGTGCAGTTTTATTGATTTGTGCCGAATTTTTGTAAATTAAATTTGGTTAATGCATTTGATAATTTCAATTCAGCTGACATGAATGACGTTAGTGAAGGTTCCGAAGGTAGTGAAGGTTGTGAAGTTGGAGATTGTAGTGATATAAGTCAGGTATTTTAGTTTTTATTGCTCTGTAATTTAATTTATCTTTTAGTAGAATAAGTTTAACGTATGGTTTGTAATATGAATATTTGCAGATTAATTTCAGGCATTCTTGTAGAACACAGTATAATGGTTTGTTGAACAAGAAGTTAAGTGTGGAGCAAAAATAATGTATTGAAGCAACACCATTTTGGTGGTTTGTTTTGTTGCATGAAAGAGTTAAGATTAGTCGAAAGCTTCTATGTGAGTTAAGTAATGTGTGGGTGGAGAGCAGAGGAGGTTTCATGATTAACTCTGAATTTGTAACGTTTAAGTTATTAGATGTATGTGTAGGCCTGGGTTTAAGGGTTTATAGAGATAGAATTGATTTAGAGGAGGTTGACGTTGATAGTGTTTGTAGGAAGATATTTTTTGAAAAAAGGTAACAATTACCATACTATATAATTATCTCTTAATGGAGTGTGAGTGTCTTGATGTAGAAGATTTTTGTCGGTTGTACATTTTGTTAGGTATATCTGAGTTTCTTTTGCCTAATAGAAATGGAACAATCTTTGTTTTACTTTTTAAAATTGTAGAAGATTTGACTAGTCTAGTTAAATATAACTAGGGTGGTGTGGTTTATGAGTACTTGGTTGGTAGTTTGTGTAGTGTGTCAGTTGTTTTGAATAAGCAATTACATCGAAAACACTTCCATGTTGTCAGATGTGTATATTTATTGCAGGTAAGTAAGTTAGTTTTTCCTGAATTTTATGTTGGAGCATTTTGGTTTTTGTTATGAATCAGTAACTTTCTTTTAAGTGAATTGTATTATTGTATGTTATAGCTATGGGCTTTTGCCTTTTCTCTCTCATACACATAAGTTCCACATCATCTCTATCATCCACTAGTGTTGCACCACCTATCCCATGCTTCTTTAGCTAATTAAACCTACGAAACAAATAAACATAGATTAACATGTTGGCTTAAGTCAAGCCAACTCTAGTCAACAAGTCAAACCTAGTCAAAGGTCAATAAGTCAACTAAGGTTGGATCAACTAAGTCAACTTAGGAAAATCACAATAATGAATTACAAAGCAAGGATAATGATGAAGGACTAGAAGTCTCCCCTCTAGACATGTTCCTTGTTATCCTCCTTAGAAGAGCTTTTATGGCATCTTGTGTGGTCAATCCTTCATCACTCTGCCTCTCCCTTTCTCTAAGGCTACACTATCAATTTCCTCCAAGTCTACTAAAGAATCTTCTTCATCCCTCTAACACAATAGTCAAAGAGAAAAGTACTTGCAGAAAACCTAATTAGTTGCAAATTTGAAATTTCTATTTTCAATACATAACCATGATGTCACCATGGAATTCTTTTTAGTTTCCACAACAACAAAAAAAACCCACTCGCGAAAAAGTGGTTTGGACTTAAATAAGACTAATTATTGAAAAAAAAAGAAAACTTCAAAACAAAATAATAGGGACTGAAAAAATTAAAAGGGAATTATCCACATATAACTAAAGCTTTTTACATTTACGACAATGATCCAAAAGAGTACCATAAGGCAGAAGCTTTCTTAGGAAAATAAGGAGAAAAAATGAAAAAAAAGGGAAAAATCAAACGGGAAATTATTGTCTACAAATCAAATGACAAAGATAAGCTAAGATAAAAAAATGTTAAAAGGGAAAGATAAAAGAAAAGTGAATAGATTTGAGAGTTTAGAACAACAATACAATTTTACTTGGTCACATTGTTTTAGGTGGAACTGAGTTAGCATCATGAAACCGTCTTAGTTGGTTATGAAGACAACATAGTTCTGGTTGTTGGAGCCAAACCACCTTAATTCGAGTCAGATTGTCAAAGAGAGCGTAAAATCTAACGGTTAGTAGCATTTTTCACGATGGAATAGACTCTGAATTTTAGCCAGCTAAAAAAATAAAGGTAAATTATATTCCTTTAAAGACAATTAATCAAATATTTCTTGAAAAATATTATTTTTTTAAATTGTGTAAATGTTTTTAAGAATTCCTTGTATTTAATTATGGCTAGTTTTCAATCATTCGTTTTAGTTGATGTAAAAAGATACAATATAGATGTAGAAATGTGATTATCAAAACATGTTTCAATAAAAAGAATTTGGTGTATTTTTGAGGATGTATTCGATTAATACAAAAATGATTATTTGACAAATACTTTTTTGACAAACTTTGACAACGTTGATATGGCCCGTATGTTGGAGTAGTTTTATTTTTATTTTTTTGAAAAAAAATTCCACGTTGGCTATGAAAGTGACAAACTCCTCACACGAACTTCTTCCTCACTTTTGCTTTTGAAATTTCTCCAGATGCTCTCGCTTTAAGGTTTGGTGGGTGGTTGTTTGGACAACGCTCGTGGACGCTATCGTGGAAGTAGACAAACACAAACCCTCTCTAACATTTGCTATCTCATTTTCGATTTCAAATCATGTTGTCTCTTCCAAATTGTTTTGACTCTTTCGAATGCTCTTGCCTCTTTTGAATCCCGTTGCGGCGTCCTTGACATTGTCTTCACTATTATTTTGTGGTTGTTGTCCACACTCCCCCACTGCAGACCTTGGTTTGTGGTCGTGTATCTCGTGCATTGGTGGGTTCTCCTCTGTATCACAATTTTCCTCCTCACTTCACTATCCTTAACAAGTGAAGACTCTCATCGGCACTGCTTTCATTTTTCTAGCGTTGGAATTGGAAGAAATTGTAGGTAAAATTTCATTCTTCCTATACAATTTTATTGTTGAATTCTTGTTATTTGTTTTTTGGGTTTAAAGTTTTTTTTGAAGTCCCTGTTTTTGCATCTATTGCTCTCGGCCCCATGTTTTCCTATTCTTTTGTGTTGTTGCATGTATGCCATGTTGTAGTTTAGGGATTTATTATGTATTTGGGGAAATAATTTTTTCGGTGATGGTGATGTTGAGGAAGAAGTGTTCTCAATAGGTTTGGTCACCTACTTTTTACATTGTGTTGATGACTATTTTTGATTAACAATAATGAGTAAAGATATAGAAGATGGTAATTGCTCTAATGACACTAAGGTATCAATGTCCTTATGATACATTTTATTTGTGTATGCCAATTGAAGAATTACCTTACTGTAGTTCTTTATGGGTGGTTGCAGGTTTCTTTGAGGCATTCATACAGAACGAAATATGTTGGGTCTTTGAATAAGAAATTAACAACATAAATGTTGTGTTTGAAGGAATGTGTTTTGGATGGTTCACCTATTAAAGGAGCCTTTGAAGATATCTAGGAACCTTCTAAGGAAATTATGTTGTAAGTGGGAGAAAAAGAGTGGGAGTTTTGTACTTAAATCCTAGGTTGTTAGATTCAGTTTATTAGATGCATGTGTAGGGCTTAAGTTAAGAGTTGTTGAACAAAAATTGATTTAAATTAGAAATTTATAAACAATGTTGATTTAAAAATGTTGTATGAATTCCTATTGGAAAATCGTAACAATATTTGTTTAAGTGATTTTTGTAGGCTTTATATTTTTTAGGCATCTTTGACTTTTTGTTATCAAATCGTAGTGGTAGGGTTTTCCTTATTTTCTTTAAGGTTGTTGATGATATTTAGAGGTTGACAAATATAATTGGGGTATTTTTGTGTATGAATATTTGGTTGGGAACCTATGTACTGCTTCTTTGTTATTTAGGAGGGGAGGAAATACAAGACATGTTCATGTAGTTGGACGAGTTTATTTGCAGCATGAATGAATTCATTATTTAATGTTGATTTTTAATTGAAACAACTTATATTTTATGATGAATGAAAACTTATATCGTTGTATATTGGTTTCAGTTATAGGTTTTTGAGCATTATGATTTGCAACCCTAAAAGTCAATTTTTAAGAACCAAAATCCCTCATGTGTTGCACTGAATGGATGTTAAAGTAGGGAACTATATGACTAGTAGTAGTTTTAATAAGAATATGGTAATTTAAATTTTAGCGGTTATATTGTTTTATTTGTTGGTGTAACGTCCCATTTAATCAATAACCTTAATTAAAAGAAGCGTTACACAGGATAATATAGAAACGCAACCTTGGAACTTGAATACAACTCCATACAAACCAAGGCACCCAACTATGCCAAAACGAATCAGATACAAATATTCAACAGTAGTAAAGTTGGGAAATTAAAGAACAGCCAATACATGGGCCGTGGCACTAAAAGAAAAATCCACTAAGCGGGATCCAACCCAGGCGGGCTAAGCAGCAGAGTCACCATTCCCCTGTTGACCGCGAGAACCTCTCGCATCTGCTCACATCAATAAATTGATGATCATTGCAAAAGGAGAAGAACCACATACAAGATAGCCAAACAAACAAACAGGGTAAGCTAGAGTAGATACAGTTCATCAAGCAGTCACATGCCATTACACAGTCCAAACAGTATATATCATCCAAACATATTATCACTCCTCAAGCAATACATTAGACTCTGACTCAACTCATCCGGATACATACAATCTGGTCAGATTCAGCGAATGCTTGCGCTTGTGGTGGATATCTCTGCTCACCCCCGAGCTGCTCACTCTCGAGCTACGTGTTACAAGTGTTACAATGTTTCAATCCCCCACACACAAGGTTAGCCCTTAATGAGTTTCAGGCCTCCTACTGCTCTCACCACAAGAGTCAGTCCGCTCTAAGTGAGACTAACTGACTCCTTAGAGTGTCAGGATGCAACCTTACCTTGAATCCTTACCAGACTATATAGATGAGGCACCACCATGGACACCCACTAACAGGGGCCATGGAATTACGTTCCGACCACTGAAGCACGACCCTAAAATCTCACCTAGAGATTTTAAGGAATTACGCACTGACCACAGACCAAACATATTCAAACAACAGAGTAATATTTATCATGCATGTATATGTACCATGTCAACCCTTATAACCAATCCCTTTCATGTTCCAGGTCAAATCCATACCAACTCGTCATACTCCACCCATGAATATAAAGTTTCAACTCATCTCATTACCATGCCACATTCATAACCAACCAATCTCATATTCATTACATGCCAAGAATTTATCCAAGTTCATCATTCATAACCCATGCACCCTCCTGCTCATGCATATTCATCCCCCATCATGCCATTATACAACAATCCATTCACTTACATGCCAAACACAGGAAGGGAAACATCAAATCAGAGCGCACCCTCGCCCAGCTCTTCGCTCAGGCTAAAGGGCCTCGCTCAAGCGACAGGGTCTCTCGCTCAGGCGAGAGCTTGACATCCAGGGACAGTGGCCTCTGCACGTTCTCGCTTAGGCGACACTCCCATCGCCTGAGCGAGACGCTCGCTTGCTCAAAACTGAGTTGGTCGCCTGAGCGACCATTCGCGTGAAAAAGCCTGGGCGAGTCTCTATTCACCTCGCCTAGGCGAGGCAAGCTTACTTGGGTGAGATTAACAACCCTCGCCACTGTTCACTCGCGGAACATACCAAAAATCCAATCCAAACCATGCAATAATACATTTCATAAGCTTATAGTGTTTGTCCGGTCGCTCGCGTAGCGTGACACTTATATCCAAATAGTTAAAAATACCCAAAAAAACATAAAGGGTTTTCAAAATTAAAAAAAAAAAAAATCAACAATTTCTTGAAAGATTGAAATATATATATATATATATATATATATATATATAAAGAATTAAAACTAAAAATATAGTTTTCTTTATTAACTTTTAGTGTTTGTCCATCCGCTCGCGTCGCATGACACTTATATCCAAATAATTAAAAATATCCAAAAAAATATAAAAGGGATTTCAAAATTAAAAAAAAAATCAACAATTTCTTAAAAGATTGAACTATTTCCTTTAATAGCCCCTTTTGACCTTGCATACCCATTTTCATTGTTTTATAGCTCATTACAAATCCTTAGCCTGAAAAACCATGATTCATCCTACCTTAGGAAATTTTTGGAGCTTTGGAATTGTTATGGAATGGGAGCTCAATTAAGTGTGGTTATGCACACAGTTGTTTTTGTTCTTGGATTGCTCATTGTTACATTTATGAGGGACTTGAAAATTGTTGTTTCTTTACTCAAAAAAAGGATAAGAAAAGGAAAAGAAAATAAATTTGGGTTTGAGCATTGTGTGAGAATTGAATTTGGAAGTTTAGAGTTCGGGATTGCTTTTAGGCTTGATTTTTACTTCTTCGCCATTGCTCCTCTATTTCCTTTGGTTCTTGAGCTACTTATCCATATGTTCCATACCTTTTCCTCAACCCCATTACAACCTTGAAAAGTCCTTCTAATATTGATCTGCATGTGTTTTGGGTTATAAATTTAGAGGGTTGCCAAGTCTATTTGATGCTTATTTTTGAAGGATGCTTTGAGAGTAGACAGTAGCCTAGATATTTGAGTGATACAGTGCATATTATGTAAGGTTATTTTGCTTTCAATCCACTTTTTGAGCTTAGTGAGTACTTTACATGTTTTGAATTGCTTGGATGATGTTCATGAATATCTTACAACTTCTACTCCTTCTATGTTTGATGTGTTTCCATTTGTTTGTTTCGTGTTTGTTTGTGTGTGTCTCTTTCTCATCTCTCTTTCTTGTGTCTATGTTGTCCTTGTTTGGCTTTGCTTTGCTTTGCTTTTTAAGTTTGTCCAAGAGTACAAAAGGGTAAATGTGGGTGATTTTGATGATTCATTATTTTCCTCTATTCTGCTACCTTTTTGTGCCCATCTTGATGGATGTTTTGTGCTTAGTTGTCTATCTTTAGTACATTTTCATCTATTGGGTTTTATTTGACCATTGTTCTGAATTTTGATTAATTTGGGATTATTTTGTCTAATTTTCATTTGTATTTATTTTTTTTTGTATTTTGTGTGAAGCATTTTTGGACCTTGGACATTAATCATAAGATGAATAGAGAGTTGTCATGTCATTCCCACATCATTGTCACGTCTTTCTAACATCATTGTCACGTATGTGCCATGTCATTGCGCTTGTCCACATTATTGGACCTACATTTTGGGCTCATAGTGACATTTTTATAATTTTGCAGTCGTGGGTAGCATTTTTTGTAAATATAAGTGACATAATTTATGTGACCACATTTTTAAGGTTTAGGAGGTTTTTTAAAACTCTCTTCTTTCTCATTTTGCATAATTTTCACGTTTTGGAGAGTACCCACTTGGGGATTCTTCGTTTTCTGTATTTTATGGCCATTGGAGCACAATCCAACTTAGGGTTTTCGTTTTCCTACTTCTGAATTTTGTTTGTTCATTCTTCCCTTACTCTTATAATATATTTTCGTTTCTTCTTGTGTTTTAAGTCCATTCGTATGGCTAACTAAACCTTGCAATTGATTTTTTTAGGAGAATGTAATGAAACCTTGAGATTTTGTTCATGTTTTTTGTTGTTTATGTTGCTATTTGTCTTTTTAATCGATGGTTTATTGTGGAATATGAATTTTGGACATGCTTAATGTTGGGGATGTTGTTCTTGTATTGAAACAGACTTTAATCATGCTTAATGTTTCTAGGTTGTTGTTTTCAAATGTTGTCACATATGCTTATTCTGTGGGTGTGATTAAATGATGTGATGAAATCGTGTTAATCTTCGCTTAGTGGTATAATCTATGACAGGTGGAATTACATTCGAATCAGAGAATCAATGCATTTTTTTTTATAAAGTGTTTTATTAAATCTGAAGTTGCTTTACTTTGTTAATTTGCCAAACCAAACCCCTCCCCCTTTTTTGTGTTGAATTTGGAATTTACGTTTGAATGAAAATATTGATCGTTTGGGAGACGACTTTGGGTTAATTTCGAAATACTACATTTAACTGTTCTATTTGGTCGCGAACGACTTCAATCAGCGAGGTCAATCCTTGTCAAGCTCACCAAGTAAAAATTAAATAATATATTGAATAGTTTTTTCATTAAGAACTATGTGGTCCCTAATTTTTCATTTTTAATGGAAATACGTAGGAACAAGGTACATCCTTGTTAAACCAATTTCAGTAGTCAACCATTGCTACCAATGGTACCTATTTGCCAACCAAAGTCAAATTTACAGCTTATCAACGCAGTTCCAGCATCAAACATTAATAACCCTCAATTTCCTAATTTGCCAAACCCTAAAAGATGTTAATGTAGTTTCATCTAATTAACTCTTCCAGTCACACGAGGTTCAATGATATATGGCATCTAATCATACACAAACAAATATAACTTCCTTTTTCCTCAATCATCACCGCCAGGCTGTTCATAAGAAAACCCAGAAACAAGGTGGCACAACTTGCGTCGCCTGGCGATATATGGCTCACCGCCAAGTGGTTCCTTGTAGGAACCCAGAAACCCTCATGAACAGCATGCATCGCCTGACAGCTACAAGTAACCCGCCAGGCAGTTTCTGGAAATTTTCCAGAAACGCGATAATGGCAGAATTAATAGAGCATATGCATCCATTTACATACATTTCATACAAATTAAATGATACATATAAAATAATGATTTTAGCTCCCCTAATCTGGAAATCCTTGCTTAAAACTTGAATCCTCTTGATTTTTTCCTTGATCCCAATGGCTTGCTTTAGCTCCCTCCAATTCAGCCTCTTTTGCCTCAATCAATACCACAGTTTCACTCTGAATTCTCTCTCCTTACTGAGTACAAAAAAAGCAGCCTCTAACCCTCTCTTGTTTTCCTCTTAATTAACCAATTTACTAAGCCTTAATCCAACTTAATATCAAAAAGGAAAATTGACATTTAACGTAGCTTAATGATCATTCAATGGCTTTTTCATGATCATTTTTGTAGCCCTCCTAGCTGCCCTTTGAAGGCTAGGGTTTCTATGACCTTTCCATTCCATGCCAAAAAGGAATTTTGGCAAAAAAAGAAAGTATGATTTGGTTCTACCAAGTTTGAACCCAAAACCATGTCCATGTCAAATCAATGCACAACCATTCAACCAATTCATGTTTTGTGATAATTCCTACAATTATAGGATTATTTTATCACTCCTCATGGTCCATCATATTATTAAAATAATAATAAATTAAATAACACATAAATGGCATATCACATCAATTAACATTTAATGTCATAAAGGCTCTCATTACCCGCATTTATTAATTATTTATTTATTTAATTAATTAAATTTTACGAGTCTTACAATATGTCCTTTTTCAAGACACTTGAAGCATTGAGCATGTATTGTTCTAGTATCTTTAGAGTTTTCTTTTTCTTTATCCCTATCTTGTGATCATTCCTATATAGATTTGGAGGGGTAACCCTCCCTCTTGGAATCTTTCCTAGGGTAAGATGTGCTGGGGTAATCCTTCCTTGTGGTAGAGTTCCTCTTCAATTGTTGCTCTGCTTCACACACACCTGAACTAAATCATTCAAATCATTGTAGGGCAAAAGTTCAACTTTATACCTAATATCATAATTTAGGTCACTCTAAAACCTATCAATGGTTATTCTTGGTTCCTCTCTTATTATTGCCCTTAACATGAGCAACTTCATTTTCTATCTATATTCTTTCACCTTCATGTTTTTGTGTTGGAGTCTATGAAGCTTGTCCATTAACTCCCTTTCATAGTAAGTAGGTACATGTGTCCTCTTAATGGTTAACCTAAGCTCATTTCAATATCTTATTTAGGGTTGATTGTGAATTCTTAGGTCTTTGACCAAGGAATTCCACCAATACATAGCATGGCCCTAAAAGCTTAATGTAGCTAAAGGCACCTTTTTATCTTCAGCTACTTGGTGACACTAAAACAATTTTTCAATCTTCATTTCCCAATCCAAGTATTCTTCTATGTTATTTTTTCCATAAAAGGTTTGAGAGGTCGCCTAGGTAGAGATTGATAAAAGTCATCATTGTAATGACTAATATACCACTCATCTTTATGAGAGAAGGATGACTCCCTAGAGTATCTTGTTCTTTTAGGTGAGGACTCATCTCTTTGTTTACCCTTGTTTTGACTAATCATGAATTAGGCAAACATATCCTTCAACTCAACTATATCTCTTTTTTGGTTTTGGAGTTCATCTCGTAAATGTACTCTTTCATCAATATTCTTAACACTACCTTGTACACTAGAATGATGAGAATGATCACCCATGTTGTGAATAAGAAAGTTTTTCACAAAGGTTTTCAAAATTTTCACAATTATGAATGAGAAAAGTTTTCAAAACAATTTTCTTTTTGGGAGAGGATTTCTAAAAGAAATTAATGATGAAAGTGTTCCAAGAAGCTCCTAGGAAGAAGAGGTGAGTCACAAGTGGACAAACTTAGAAACCAAGTCCTTCCTAGATAGAGTTTCCTTAGATTACTTTTACCAAAATTTCAAAGTAAAAATCTTCCAAAACAATTTTCATAAAATTGTGTGTGTAAAGTGTTCCTAAATACCAAAGGAAGTTCTATCTATTTTTCAATCAAAGGAACCACCTTATATATCACGGAGACCTAGAAAGGAAACAAGAATTGAAAGAATCAAAGCAATGTATAAAGAAAAGTAAAGACAATTCACTAAACTAGGCGAGTCCTGTGTGAAAGTGCAGTGACACTTGGAGCCCCTTGACACACTTTCACTTCTAATGTGCATGCAACTATTAAAAAGTTTAGGTAAGGAGGTGGGATTGCACCAAAGGAATTTTCACAAGACACCAAAGAAAAGAAGTAAATGAACAAAAATTTACAATTAAAACAACAAAATAAACAAATGTTTTGTGATACAAACCACACAAAGAAAAGATAACAAAAGTTGTCTTGTTTTTCCAACGCTCTCTTTTGCTTCACTCTTTAAGTGTTTCCTCTATTTGTTCCATTCCAAAGTATCTCTTGCCAGCTTCCCTTGCACAAATACACTGATGGAGCTTGGTGGAGACATGAAGCTCCAAGTGCAGCGGAAATGATGGAGGAAGCATGGAAGAGTGGAAGGCAAGTTTGTAGGCTCTTGCTTGCAATGGATAGGTGAAATGATGAATGATTTAGAGGTGGTTCTAGCCTAGGAAGAGGGCTAGAGGTAAAGAGAGTAAGCTCTCTAAAAGATGACTCTCAAGTGGCAATAGTGAGGAGTGTTCTCAACTCAAAGTGTCTATTGCACAAAAATTCAAGAGTGAGTACAATGCTGAAAAATTAAGGCTTTTATACTCAAGCCATTACACATGAGGAATCTTGACCCTTGGATGA
>Ga0214542_1002268_pt1 | contig 39873 bp, 44 predicted proteins | sample CNSS1metaG_FD_160096 | JGI IMG/M metagenome (GOLD analysis project Ga0214542, IMG submission 160096) | Root nodule microbial communities from cowpea collected in UCLA plant growth center, Los Angeles, California, USA - CNSS1 | ecosystem: Host-associated > Plants > Roots > Nodule | place: USA... | reverse complement strand
GTATTGTATCCCCTTTTATCTAATTAAAAAATAAGTAGTTTCGTCAAAATGAAAATTTGGGGACAATACATAATTTTCGTATTGAATCTCAAACGGGAAACTAAGGCTAACTCATAGTATATACAAATAATCCAAACAATTTCAATTCCAATGAAAATCAATACTTGCAATAATTGAAATTCAAAAATAATATATACAAAATGGAAAATGAAACAAAAACGAGTTAGAAACTTACCTTGGAGGAATGGCAGTACTACAATTGCCGAAAAAAACCGAGAAGGAAGTGTACCAGTAGAGGCGACGCCGCAACAATGGCCGGAGGAGGAAGTTGGTGGTCGAAGGAGGAAGCTGAGGAAGGGAGAGACGAGAGAGGGACGAGAGAGAGACGAGAGAGAGAGCAAGAGACGCGAAATGGAGGTGCAGCACATAGGGCTCATTCGCGTGGTGGTTGCAATGGCCGGTGGTGGTCGAAGGTGGCCGAAGGTGGCCAGAGGGTGTGGTGGCAGTGGGTGCAGCGGAGAGAGAGGGGGGAAAGAGTTGCAGAGGCGCGGGGAAGAAGAAGGGTTCGCGAAATCGGAACCCTAAATAAACCCTATGGCTTCGGTTGTTAAGGAAACCGAAGCCATAGACCCCCTTTTGGCACCGGGTCTTGTTGGACCGAGGCCAAATAGCTAACGGCTAGTTGGCTTTTTCCAAAAATGTAGCCACTTTTTGGCTTCGGGTCTTGCTGGACCGAGGCCTATACCACTCTTTGGCACCAATTTTGAGCGAATCGAGGCCTATACCCCTCTTTGGCTTCGGGTATTAGGAGAACCGAGGCCTAAAACTTGGCTCTAATTGCAAAAATGCCATCGCGCCATTATATGCTTCGGTTCTTGGCCAACCGAGGCATATAAGGTGAGGTAAAAAGGGAATTTTATACTAGTGAAACAGATCAAAACATTTTGTACATATAGTCGGAAGTTACCTTGTGTTTGGATGGAGCATTTCAACAATGCTCAGAAATTGAAATGCTTTGTATTTGAATTGCTTGCAATTAAATTTCCTTCATTTTCTAAATAACTTGTTTGGATAAAGAAATTAAAATACCTTACATTTCAATTTCTTGTTTGGAAAAAACAATTGAATTTGTTGTGAGGTAAAATTTAATTTTTATAATATTTATTTTAGGCTTAATTATGTTTTGAGTTCATCATAAATTTGGAAACGGGCTCGACGACCCAGATGGACCGAGCTGACCCACCCGACTACCCAACCGAATTGGTCTGACCTGACAACCTAGACAGACTGGGCCGACCGGAAAACCCAGATAGGTTGGGTCGAACCGATGATCCAGACAAGCCTGACGGCCCATACCTGCCAGTCATGCCTGTCAAGTTCATCAACCTTGCCCGGCACGACCCAGCCTAACTCGGCCCGTCTAGGTCATTGGCCTGACTTGGCCCCACTAGGTCGTCAAATTTACTCAACCCATCTGGGTTGTCGGGCCCGTTTGTGTCATCAAACACACCCGACAAGTTTGTGTTGATGGGTCGACCCGACTTAGCATGGTCGTCGGGCCGGTTGGGCCTAACTAGGTCATCGAGTCGGTTAGGCTTGTCGAGTCAACGAGTCGATCAAGTCGTTGGGGTTGCCTAACACGTCTAGGTCGTCAAGCCCCCCCGACACCTTTAGGTCATATGGCCCACCAAACTCGTGTGGGTCATCCACTAACTAGTCTTGGTTGTTAGGTCAATTCAACCCGTCTTTGTCTTCGAGCCCACCCGACTCATCTAGGTTGTCAGTCTTATTTGGGTCATCGGACCCGCTGACCCGTTTATGTAGTTGGGCCAACCTGGTTCGTCTGGGTCGTTGGGCCAGCACGACACATCTTAGTCATCAGGCCTGCCCGGACGGTGTGGGTTGTCAAGCTTGACCGACCTATTTGAGTTGTCAAGCCCGTTCGACCCGTATGTGTCATCAGGTCACCCGATCCGTCTAGGTCATTGCGCACGCCTGACCCGTCTGGGTTGTTGGGCCTGCTCGACCCATTTGTGTCGTCAAGTCGGTCTGATCCGTCTAGATCGTATGGCCAGCCCAGCCTGTCATTGTTGTGAGGTTGAGTGAGAAGAATTTGAAATTCCACCTTTTTTAGGGTATTTGAATTTCTTCTAATTTAGCTAATTGAAATACTTCAAAAAAATACATGCATTTTAAATGCTTTTAATTTCTCTATCCAAACAAAGTATTTCATTACAAAGAATTTCAAATTCTTCAAATAAATGAATCACCCTCTTGAATTGCCTCGTCTAAACACACCCTTAAGAAAATCGCGACTATAATAAACAGTTTTTTTCGTTCACGCACGTTATTTTAGAAATACCTAAAAACATGATTGTAATAATGCAGCTACCTAACCATCATTGTGCTCATCAAAATTATTTACCTTTTCAACAGAGTCTGTTCAACAGAGTCAATTGTGGGACAAAATATAGCACCATCATCAAAGAAACTGGTATTAATGATATTAATCAATAAACCAAGATAAACAAAATTTATTAAACAAAGTAAAGGTGTCTCAGATTCTTGAATCAAAATATCTGGTGGTATACAAATGTTTACCTTCACCATTTTCATTCAAATCCATATGTCTGTCTCCAATATCAATAATCCAATCAACAAATTCCTTAATGGCTATTGCATTCTCATTTGAAATTGTCGACTTTAATCTCATGTGTTCTGAAAGCTTTAGAACTTTGCAGTATTGCCATAAATCATAATAGTTTACTGATTACTTTAGAATATCATATCTTGATCCCTTTATCACTACAAACAAAATTTGTCTAAAATTACCTCCCAAAGTGACAACTTTTCCACCAAAGGGTCTTTTAGAATTATCTTCATTTTTAACTCTTATAATATATCTCAAGGTTTTATCAAAAGCTTCAAAGCATAACCTATTCATCATAGGTACTTAATCCCCTATAATAAATTATGTTTCCATCAAAAGTTTAGCATAAAAACTTCCTTGATTGAAATTGCAGGTTGATTCGTTATTGATTGTTAATGGTATAAAAAAAGTAAAATGGACAATTTTACCTCCAAAAAAACAACAAAGATGTAACTTGAAGCTATATTTAGGATAATCATTCTCTTTTATCAAATGACAGGTGACAAAATTTTCCAAAAAAGGTCTTTCATGTGCTACCATAAGTATATAAGAAAAAGAATTGTCCTACGTCTGAATTCACCATTATCATGATTTGTTCATAGAGATGTAATTGGTCATTAATTATTGATCAGAACAAATATTGATGAAATTATGACTAAAAAGTTTTTACTTTTTTGTCAAGTTTTAGAGGTCTAAAACATATTTAAGAATAATGTTTTTATTTATTTATTAATAAAACAATTTATTTTACAATATATCATAATTTCATTTATTCTTTTTAGTTTTCTTTTTGTATAAAATTATTTATTAAATTATTATAATTAATTTTATTTTTTATTTATTATTTATTATTTAATAGAAAATAATGTTAATCAGTTTAATGTTTGTTGAGACAATCTTAAATAAATTTATTAAAAAAGCATAAACCAGATTAATAAGAGAATAAAAATAAATAATAATTCTTCTTTTCTTGTTTTTAAACAAAATTATGTTTTGTTGAAAAAAATTATTAACTTATTAAATATCATATTTGATACTAATAAAAATTAATAATCAGTCATAATAATTTAATTAAATTTTATTATTAAATATAAAATATAAAATTATAATTAATTTAATAGCGATATATTAATATAAAAAAGAAAAATTCAATTTTGTTTTTCTTTAAAATTCAAAAGAAAGACCATACAATCCTTCTAAATATCACCATGATATATAATGATAACCCTGTGACAATGATTTTTCAATAAAACTGTCGTCAAAATCGACAAACAATAAAGTTATGGTGGAAAACATCTATTTTTAATGGTTATAACTATGATTTATCTGTCAGTTATGAAAGCTTTTCCAATAGTGATTATTTCCTCACAACATGAATAAAAAATAAATCACATGCACGCAGATTTACACACATTAATTAACACAACTTTATTCATAAAATGACAGACATATATGGTTTACAACATAAAGGCTAGCTTAGCAGGAATTTATTCAGTACAAAAGCACACTACTGGTGATTTTGATATACTATGTTAGATAACCTGCTAGCAATTAATAGCCACTCGATAACACGTCGTAGGTTTCTTGCATCTGCTGCAACATTCAATACCTTCGATTGTATGGATAAGCTATTTTATTCTCTTCGTAGATAACTTCACCCACGCGCCTCTCGGGAACTTCGTACTCCACCACCTTAGCCACCTCACGGGTCTCAGGGTGGTGGTGATGCATGTTGTGGTGGTGGTGGCGGGGTCCCCCGATCACATCCTCCTCATAAACCACCTTCTCTGTGTATTCACGGTGGCCGGCGGGGTAGTGGTAATTGCCCATCGTTGCTCTCTGTGTTGAATACTCAAAAGGCTCTCTCTCGTATTCTGAAACACGGGTATACTCCATTTTGAGATTACTTTGTGATGTTGATACACACTCACAAGTCACAAGTGATTAATGGCACAAGAACGAGGTTGAAATTTGGTGGGGGTATTTATACACACCCATGTTCTGCCCTACTTTCTTTATTCTCAAAGTTAAAGTTGAATCTAATTCCTTCTCAACAGTATATTGCTCTTAAAAGTTTTGATTCTTTTGGTGTTATATGCCCAATAAATGACATGTGAATCGTTCCAAAGGTTATAGTTGATGTATATGTGTCTCAACTCTCATATTTCTTTAAAAAATAATCATATGTATGTTTTGCTAATAAAAAAATTATATATGTATTTCACACAAAATCTTTTTAAAATTTTTGATTTTCTTGTGTAGATAGGTCACCAATCAAACATGGCATTGGTGGAATAGGGTCTAATATGTCCTTGAAGAAAATAATATGTTAAAAATTTAAATTTAAAGTTCTTATTATATATATGTACTTTTTTTATTGTTTTTAAACATTTAAAATAAATATTTGTTATTTTTCTATTTTATTTTATAAATTTAATTTATCTAACACTAATAAAAAAATTATTATCAAAATAAAATTTAAAACTTCTTTTCAATATATTTTATATTCTTTAACTAAATTTATTTATTTAAATAAATTTTATTAAACAAATCATTTAAAAATTTTCTTTTTCTATTTTTTATACTTTTGTGAGATGGATCAAAATTTTTATTTCATTTTTATTTGGAGATTCTTAGAGGACCTAGGGACGGGTCAAGTCCAAATAAACCAAGTTTATTCGTTTTACAATCCTATTATAATATAACAAAAAAAAATATATAAATACATTTTTAAAGTAGATATATTTCTAGGTTTTAACGTAATTAAAATACGAGGAATTTTATAGTAGACTTTCCCTATTTCAAAAAGGTTTTCTAGAATAAATGGAGATGTATAAGTATTTGGCGTATAAGTAAAAGATTTAAGCTACTATATTCGCTAAATGGCAATAATATGCAAATTCTTTCCAAATTCCTCACGCGAAGTGTTGAAGTAATATCGTGGGACCATCTAGAGCATAGAATTCTAGGCACGTGGTAGGCACGGAGAAAAACCTAATTCACAAAATGTGGTCATCATAAATGTATAGAAAATATACTCACAAAATTGATGCCATTTATTTTACCAACTTGACTTCCGATGTTTAAGATCTTACTCAGCGTTTACGGTTCAATACAATTATTATTTAGTCATGTATTACATTAATAAATAGATTTACATTTAATTCATATTAGGAAATAGACTTTAATTATAATTAATATTTGTAAAACGAAAGTTTGCATTCGATTGTATTTTGGTCATGTTTCTGGTCAATTTCAAAATAAAGTGGACGATAAAGAATTCCATTATAGAGTATGGATAGAAAAATTCCAAGACCAGTGTGTGAAATAAAGAAAAAAAATATATACAAGAAGTAAATAGACCTAAAACAATAAAAAACAAACATTAACATCAAAACAATGAACAAATCGCCACTTAAACGATATACACAATGCTTCATGTTCTTGTATGTAGGATCAAGTCAAACATTGTTTATCTAGTTCGACCAATTTCCTCTCTCTTGTACATGCACTCCGATCTTCTATAGTTTCGTTCAGTCTTTGATATTAGGTCGGTTACCTGACAAAAGCACTTTGATGCTCAAATTAGTGTTCAATTAATTAAGGGTTCAATAAATGCAACAAATGAAAAAATAATAAATGCATTATCAACACTCTATATTTATAGGTCTTCTAATGGGTCTTTTACTTTAATGATGGCTTAATAATTACACAATCACATTTTAACATAATTTATCATAATAATACCATGCTATTGGTTTTAATGTTTGCTCAGAACCAAACGATTTATTACCATAATCGCTTAGTCTGCTCCACTTGGGCTCGCTCGATATGCTATTTACACTAGCCCCCTAAGTGCTCTCTTGGTGCCCAAGTGGAGTAGACCGAGCGGTGATGATAGCAAACCACTTCGTCCTGATCAAAGGTTAAAACCAATAGCTAATTGTGCTAAACCAAGTAAAAAATTTGATTGAGCTCTTATTAGGCCATCATTAAGGTAAGAGGTCCATTGGAAGGCATATAAATATAGTGTTGATAAAGCATTTATTACTTTTGCATCTACTACATTTATTGAACCCTTAATTAATCAAACACTGACTTGAGTGTCAGAGTGCCTTAGACAGGTAACCGGCCAAACATTAAGGACCGAACAAAATTTAAGAAGATCAGAGTCGCACATATAAGAGAGAAACTATCGGCTGAACTAGGAGAATAGTGTTTGAATATCCTTGGTCCTACATACAAGAACACTTTACAAGATTATCATCCCAAGCTTGGCATTGGGAAATGACAAGGAAAACAAAATGGATATCAGTAACATGATTAAATCAATGTTTAACTAGAACTCCAAGAAATATGTTGTTGATGATATTGGAAAATACATTGATGAAATCATAAGGGAGGAAAGGAAGAGTGCCAAAGTTGCTAAAAAAGAGGACAAGGTGAAACTTATGATGTGTTTGGATGATGCAATTCAAGAGCGTGATCCTTTTTTTGGAGAATTTGAAATTATTTGCAATAAAATGCTTTGTTTGGATAGAGAAATTAAAAAACATTTAAAATGCATGCATTTTTTTAAAGTATTTCAATTAGTTAAATTAGAAGAAATTCAAACACCCTAAAAAAATGTGGAATTTGAAATTCTTCTCACTCAACCTCACACTCTGGACTCAACCCCAAACGAATCTCGCAAACTCGACAACCATGTAATATGTTGACCGATGGTCCAAGTAGGACGGGCGAGCCCGACGACCCACACGGGTTTGGCGGGCCAGACGACTTAGAGGTGTCGGGCGGACCTGACGACCCAAACGTGTCGGGCAGGCCCAACAACCCGACCGACTCGTTGACCCGACAAGCCTGACCGACCCGTTTCCAAATTTATCATGAACTCAAGACATAATTAAGCCTGAAATAAATATTGGTAAAATGAAATTTTATCTCACAAGAAATTCAATTATTTTATCCAAACAAGAAATTGAAATGTAAGATATTTTAATTTCTTTATACAAACAAGTTATTTAGAAAATGAAGGGAATTTAATTGTAAGCAATTCAAATACAATGCATTTCAATTTCTAAGCATTGTTGAAATGTTTCATCCAAACACAAGGTTAAATTAATCAAGGAGAAAGAGGATAGAGTGAAAAAAATGAATTACGAAGTTAAAGAAATATAAACTTGACGAGTAGTAGTGATAGAATTAACACCAAGACCATCGATAACATGTTACAGGTTTTGTATTAGAGTCTATCTTGATAAGGTTTGTGAGACTTATTAATGCACTTGTCATCAAACCATTCATAAATATCTAATTTCATACTTGACCTGGGGAGATGCATCAGATATCTCATATTGATTAGAAAAAAATTAAACAATATATAAATGAATGTAAACATTACATTACAAACTAATTTTATAAGATTAAATTAAACTATTTTTTATAGAAAAAATATTATAAATATATAAACGGAACACTTAGATGCTATTGCTTAAAGGTTTATCTAGTCATATATTTTATGTTTTTTTCTAGTTATTAATAAGTTTGTGTGACTTTCTAATCCATATTCGATTCATTTAAGCTCTCCAAAACATACTCTACATTATAATAAATATATGACTCAGATATGTATCCAAAACAGGATGTAACCCCTGTCTTCCATCCACTTTCTCTCCTCCACTTTTCTATGTTAACATCTATATGAAAAATACATTCTACCTCTTCATTGAAACACCATTGCTAAGATCCTAATCGGATATCTTTACTATGACATTATCCCTCTTATTATCATGCCACCCACTTTAGCAAAGATAAAATACATGTTTGGCCACAAGCATCGGTCCAAATTATGAAACTTTGCATTGGTAACCTTATTACAAATCCAAACCCAAGCGTTAATTTGCATCCATATACCCTAAATTACTGCAATCCAAATGTTGCACCATATTCCTTTTTGTTACCGACTCCTCACATAAGAAATTGTTTTAGATTATCCCCCGGTTGATAAACTATATTGTCATGCCTACCCACTTCCAATATTGATTCCACACAAAGTAGACCACTTAAGAGCTGAAAAATAAATGGCTAACAAATTCTTCATGAGTCATACATGACACATGCACCTTAATTGTATATAGAGATGGCAAATAAACCTGTCTCCGTGGGTATTTCTTGAACTCGTCCCCGTTTTGACGGGAAATTCCTGCATTGACTAGGTATGGGTATGGATATGGGAAATCCTCGACTTTTTCAATTGGGTATGGGGATGTACATATCCCCACCATAATACTCGTCCCCGTTTAAATTATTAAAATATTCCCAATTAATTAAGTAAACATATATATATATATATATATATATATATACTTACTATTATTTATTTCTTCTAATTATTTGGTTTGTCATGAAACTCATTCGCATCTCCATTACATTTTTCATCTTAGCATAACCTTTATGTAATTATGTTAAAAAGATGTATGTCAATTAAAACAAATTTATGTCTCACATTTGAATATTTCCATTATTTTTTAATATTTTTATTTATTTTATATTTTCCTTTTATATGAGAAACTGTAATACTCTCAATTTAAGTACTTAATAACACAAACATTTCGTTTACTAGGTAATATAAAAAAAATTCTTTACTTATTATTATTAGTTTTTGTTTCATTTGAAGAACTCTTTTGTTTTGCTAAAACAATTTTTGTTATTTCTCAACCATTGAGTATATATGTTGATATTTGAAAAGTTTTCTTAGATTATTTTTCATCTTATCATACCTTTAATTATACATTTGTTATCCTTTGTGTGATTTCTTTCAATAGTGTCTCAAATTGTTTTTAAATATTTGTTAATTTTTTAATATTTTTATTTTTTGTTTATTTTCATTGTGTAGAATATTATTTCAATATATTTTATCTAATTATTTTTTTTATTTTTTAACTCATTATCAATCATACTGTAATTTTTTCACTATAATTGTATAAATAACTTTTATTTTTGCAATATAAAAATTTAATGTAATTGTCATGAACAGTTTTTTATCACCATCCAACATAATTGAAGTTCAAAAGATACAAGATCTATGTTAAAATTTTATTATTATGATTATTATTTATTCTTTGTATCATTCTGATCAAGTGATGTATTATAACTTTTATTAGTGTATAAAAAAGAGATTCATTAAAATTTAAAAGATTGAAGCAAACAAACATTTAAAATATATTTTAATTTGAATTTTTTTTCCTTTAATATTTTTTAAAAATTATTTTTAAATTTTATCAACTAGGTTTCATTAATGTTTGCAAATTTAATAAATGTTTTGATTCTCGTGAAATTTTATTTGGTATTATAATCTAAAATGTAAATAATTATAATTTATTTTAAACTTTTATTATGATTATTATTTCTTTTTTGTATCATTTTGATCAAATGATGTATTATAACTTTTATTAGTGTATAAAAAAGAGATTCATTAAAATTTAAAAGATTGAAGCAAACAAACATTTAAAATATATTTTAATTTGAATTTGTTTTCCTTTTATATTTTTAAAAATTATTTTTAAATTTTATCAACTAGGTTTCATTAATGTTTGCAAATTTAATAAATGTTTTGGTTCTAATGAAATTTTATTTGGTATTATAATCTAAAATGTAAACAATTATAATTTATTTTAAAGTATTTGATATCGAAGAAACAAACAACCATCCTTCTAATATTGAATATTTGATAATATTATGTTTCCTTTACCATAATTTTTTATTATTTTATAAAAATTAATTAAATTTAATATTGAAGTAGTAAAAAAAACGGATATGAGTATGGGTACGAAATTATACCCGTTACTCGGTGGGGATGGGGATGGGACAAAAATTAGATATCCGTTGGGTTTGGGTACGGGGATGGGGATGAACTTTTTTTACGGGGATGGGTATGGGATAACGAAACCCGTCCCCGCCCCGCCCCGTTGCCATCCCTAATTGCATACCACTGTGGGATAAATTGTCATAGTGGTGTCTTTTTTGAATCATATACTCCTCCAATTTCAATATTTCGATTCTATAAGATCTCCCTCCACAAACCCAAATTTGTCCTTAAATTTTTATATTCTTAACCTGTATTAAGAGTGAGCAAAAGATCCAAATTTCTAATTTATAATAATCCAAGTCTATATTGTTTTAAGTTTATTTAAAGGGATTTATTTTCAATTCAACTTTATAATTTTGGATTTTAAATTCAATCCACTTAATTGGATATTTTTTGCATTTTGAAATCCAAAACTAAATTCACTTAATTAGGTTTGGCTTGGATTTAGATTGAAGCATTTGTTGTATTTAGAAAATCTAAAACCAAGGTGCATCTAAGTAGAGTAAAGACAATTGAGGACCAGAACGAAGGTCGACATGAGTTAACTTTGATCAAAGGTTAGTCAAGTCAACTCGATTAAAGGTTGGTGTGAGTCGATCCCGACTAAAGATTCGCTTGAGTTTGCCTCGGTCGAAGATCAGTTTGAGTCGGTCTCAAAAGGAAAGGTTGATCCTAGTCGAAGATTGACCAAATTGACCTCAACCTATAATAGTCAAGTGTATTAGATCAATCTCACTAAATTTAATCTTATTGTCAAAGTGGATTAAATCTAGCTTTAATCCAATTTAAATTGGATTGAAAAAAAAATCTAAATCTAGTTGCCTATCCCATACCCATCCCCATAGAAAAAATTCATCTCCATCCCCATACCTAAACACAACGAGTATCAAATTTTTGTCTCATCCCCATCCCCACCAGGTAACAGGTATATTCTCGTACCCATACTCATACCCGTTTTCTTACTGTTTCAATATTAATTATTTAGTTTTTATAAAATAATAAAAAATTACAGTAAAGGAAATATTATATTATCAAATATTCAATATTAAAAGGAGGGTTGTTTCTTCGATATCAAATATTTATAAAGAAATTATAATTGCATACATTTTAAATTAGAATACCAATAAAATTTCATGAAAAATAAAACATTTATTAAATTTGCAAACATTAATGGAACCTAGTTGATAAAATTTAAAAATATTTTTAAAAATATGAAAAAAACAAATATTCAAATTAAAATATATTTTAAATATTTTTTTACTTCAATTTTTAAAATTTTAATGAATATCTTTTTTATACACCAAAAAAAATTATAATACATCACTTCATCAAAATCACGCAAAGAACAAATATGAAACTAATAATAATAAAATTTTAAAATAGATCTTATATTTTTTGAACTTCAATGTGTTGGATGATGATAAAAAGAGGTAATGACAATCACATTAAATTTTTATATTATAGTAAATGAAGTTTATTTATACAATTATAGTCACAAAATTACAATATGATTGACAATGAGTTAGAAATAAAAAATAATTATATAAAATATATCAAAATAGTATTCTACATGATAAGAATAAATAACAAATAAAAATATTAAAAAATTATCAAATGTGTGTCTTAGAAACAATTTAAGAGACTATTAAATGAAATCGCACAAAGTAAAACAAATGTATAAGTAAGTGTATGATAAGATGTAAAGTACCTTAGATATCAAAGAAAAATTTTCAAATATCAACATAGCCAATGATTGAGAAATAAAAAAATTATTTTAGCGAAACAAAATCAAAGGAAAAAATATAATAATAATAATAATAATAGAGTAAAGAAGATAAACTTTTTAAAAATGAAAGGTTTATGCTACTAAACACTTAAATTGTGACATACAAATTTGAGACACTTAAACATTTTGATCTAAAAGAAAAATATACAATAAATAAAAATATTAAAAAAGAATAGAAATATTCAAATGTGAGACATAAAAAATATTTAATTGATATACATCATTTGAACATAATTGAATAAATGTTATGATAAGATAAAAAAAATATATTGGAAATACGAATGAATTTAATGACAAACCAAACAATTAGAAAAAATGAAAAATATAAAGTATATATATATATATATATATATATATATATATATATATATATATATATATATATATTAGGTTATTTAGTTAACTATGAATATTTTAATAATTTAAACGTGGACGGAATATGATGACAAATGGTATTATGGTGGGTATAGAGACGGGGACGAGAAGAATATATACATTCCCATATCCAATTGAAAATATCACAAATTTTTCATATTTACGCTTATACCCAATCAAAACAAGAATTCCCATTAAAACAGGAACAAGTTTTAGACACAACTCACACGACAAATTTATTTGCTATTCATACCTTCTGTACACAAAATAGTTGTTTCTCTTTTAGTACTCTTAAAAGAAGAAGGTAAAATTAAAACCGTCAAAACCTCGCCTCTTGTTATTATCTCACTGCCATACACTCTAAAAATTGTGTTACTAACAACCTATTATTATTTTTTGTTATCTTAAAAATTTATCCCTTCCTAAAATTTGACGACTCATTGTATCAATTTTTCAAAAAAGACCTTTATTTCTTTTTTACAACTGAGACTTCTTTTTGCATACACCTTGAATATAGTCTTTTCATGTCATTCTTAAACCTGCTCCAATTAATTACAAAATGGAAATATTTTGAATTTATATCACCTTAAATCCATAAAGACATTCTTATAGTGTATCATGTCAAACAATTAAGGAAGAATATAATATAATAAAAAATATTCTCATTTATAAAAAAACGAAGATTATGTTTTATTATATATGAAAATAAATTAAAAGATAAAATATAGTATAACGGTAAAGAACATTATATGAATCAACTATCAATTTAATATATATATATATATATATATATATATATATATATATATATATATATATATATATATATATATATATATATATATATATAGTAGATTTTTATCATTTTAATTCAAATACTTGTGCCAAATTCATCTCCAAGAGTACCTATCATAAAATTCAGCATACTTTTCATTCCGATTTCTAATTCCTTGTTGAAAAACAAGTAAAAGGTGATGCTTTCTAGTGTAATTTGCATTTCAAGTGAGGGAATCTGGAATGTTCAAAGTATATTTTAGTCTCTTCTTTGGATATATAAATGTTAAAGTAAACTTTGTTGATATGGCGAGGCAAACCCTTAATATTTTTTTTTATCGTTTGTATATAATGAAGCATCCCTAACATTTCGTATATATACTATTTATTTTCAAAAAGAAATAAAAAGACAGTAGTCATGATCAATTATTATTATTATTTTATTATTATTAAGTTAAAGTTTAGTTTATGATTAATAAATATGTTATCATATATATTTTCTTTTATTGAAACTCATATTATAATCTAAGATTTTTTTTAATTTTATTCTGCAAGTGGTTTTCTTAACCGAGTTAAATAAAGATTAATTTCATATTATGAGTATCACCAATCCCAAAAGCGAGTATCACCAATCCAACAAGCTTTTGTTTAGGATTGAACATGGATTTTTGTTTTCAATATAAATCGTAAATGTGTTTGTATTTGGAAGCTGATTTAAATGGATTCCAATATTGTTTCCATTCTGAAGTATAAGAAAAGAAATGGAGTGAGGTTGCGTCCACAAATATCCTCGAATGCATTTTCTTGTCTGCAGTTAATAATCTCTTTTCTGAATCCTTCTCATTTTTCTAAGTCCTACACTCTTTTACATGTGATCTAAAGTTTATTTAAATTAAATTATTTAATATTTAATTATGTTATTATTATAAATTTATTCTAAAATATTTAATTTTCTTTAAATAATAAAAAGAAACTTTTATAGTTATTTAAATGATCAAAGTAAAGTACTTTATATTTTTTATTCTATCAATTAATCAAATTACTCACACTAACACAAAAATAACTTTTGACATATGTTACTTTTGAATTTTGATGCCTGACGAAACTCCGACGTCTTATATGGAGACGTCAAATTGATGTCAGAGCTGTTCAAGAATGTCAATTAGATAAGGCTTTAACATCCTTTAACGACGGGAACCACAAAACACCGACATATAATTTGTGTCATTTCAAACTAAAAGTAAGCAGCATTTGATGTATGTTAGTACATTAACAAACATCAAATGCTGCTTTTTTTTTAAGTTTTGTTTGTATTTATAGTTTACCCAAATCTAAAAAGTAGAAAATATTCCACACAGCTCAAAAAAATTAATAGCATAGATTATATATCAAAACTAAAACTATTAAGAAAAAGTAAAACTTTCATAATCAAAATCTTGTCCTAAACAGTTTTCAAGCATAGTCCTAATTCTATTGTGGATCCTAACTCCACCATTCTAGTAGAGACGCTACTCACTCCTATCTTATTTTCTTCCTAGTGTCATCTGTTATAGGTGATCAGTGACGGATCTTGACCAACATCGTTAGGGAAGCAAAAATAATACATCCAAAATTTATACATTTCATTATTGTCACTAATACAATACAAATGAATACATAACTTAGTATAACGATAACTAAAAAAGAAAGCACACATATCTAAAAGATTGCTCTTCGTTCCTTCAGATCCCTGAACTCATCAATAATTGAATCAGAACTAAAATTTTCAGCTATTTCTTTTTCAATGTAAATAATCATATTGTCAACAAGAAATTCATCTTTCATTTTATTTCGCAATATTGTTTTGATAATCTTCATTAATTGCAGAAAATGATCTTTCTGTTGTAGCTGTAGAGACATGAAGAGTTAAAATAAGATGAATTAAACAATCAATCAAGTAGAATGTCCTTGACTTTCTTGTTCTTGCCAAAGATTGACATAATTCAAGCATGGTTGATAAATTCTTCAAATTTGGATGGTTAGGAGCATCAATAATAACATGTTGAAGTTGAAATTTTAAACTAATCTTCTCTTGCTCACTAAAATCTAAAGGATAATATTTGTTCACAAGAGTGCATATATCCTCAATGTTAAAAGCTTTATAGGCATCCTTAGGAACTAAAGCATTGCTTAGAGTTAAAAGTTCCATTGATTGCTCACTAAACCTGTCATTTAATTCTTGCAATTTCTTGTCCACTATAACAAGATATATTCACCCTAAAATGATGTTCCATAGTGACATGATCTTTTTGATGTTGAGAACGACCATGACATGCAACATAAGTAGAATTAAAATAAGGAATATCAATGTCATGTTGTTCATAAAAGAATACCACCCCTTTCAATAGATTTTGCCAGCCATTCTCCCTCAACTTTTGAATCAAAATTTTAGTAGAATAAACCAATTGCATAGCATTCAATATATCCTGAGATTGTTTCTACAAATCTTGGCAAAGACCATCAATAATTCCCATAATCTCTTTCATCATGTGTAAAATTAATATGAACTCAAATGAAGACAACATATTAAATGCAGCATCAACATCGCCCCTTTGAGAATAAGTTGATTAATCAATAATAAGTTTTTAAAGAACCAGACAAGATGCATTATATAGCTTCAACAAGTCTTCACAAGCTTTCATTGCATTATTATGCGGTGAGCAAGGACTATCTCCAATGTGGTTGAGAAATGCACATATTTTTCCTGCATTTACCATGATCTAAAACCTTGTTTAGTAAACACATTTGACCCAAAATGACCATCTGGCTTTGAACTAAATAAATAACATGCCAAACAATAAGCTTCATCATTAGTCGGGGAATACTCTAGCCAAGAAGGAAACATTTTAAACAAATTAGATTCAAATCTCCTTGGATGTTTTTCTTAGAATAAGGATAGTTTTCAAGTTGCATTTGATATGGACCCGATTTTAAATAAGCTCTTTGAATCTTATCTCTTTGGCTCATAGGATATTCCCATATTTGAAGATGTTTTCTTGGATCATGTTCCAAAGAATTAATATGAAACTCCTCACCTATAATTCTTTGAACTTTAAAAAGGGGCTCCTTTGATTGAACAATTGGATCATTAGTATCATGCTTCAGAATATCTGGAAGAGTTGAATTTGTCCTATTTTGATCTTCACGGGTAGCTTCCCTTTTATCACTTTTAAAAAATGAATATATTCTTTTATTCTCCATCAATATACCTATTTTAAAAAAATACTAAAAAATAATTTTTCATAATCTAATAAAAAATTGAGAGACATAAATACCAAAAGAAAATTCGATGATAATCAAACCATACTTAAAATCCAATTATAAAAAACACATAGTACAATCCTTTTTTCTTCTATGTTCATAAAATAAAAAATTAATATTAAAGAGGCCTATTAAATAAATTATTAAACTAATATTTCACTATCAAGTGAGACAAAAGAGAATTACTTTCTTCTTTATTTCTTCGAGAATAGAAGAGAATAGTTGAGAGATGAGAGCAAAAATAATTGATTTTTTTCTCTTCAGAAACAAAAGAAAATAGGTAAGAATGGAAGATGAGAACAATTTGTAAGAAACTCAAGGCATAGACTAGTCCTGCGGAGAACAAATAAGAGATATTAGGGAACACAAATGATGCCTTACATCAATCCTTAACCTGTCGAGCCGGTTCCTTCTCGACTTGTACATGCCATCTCCTAACGTAGACAATCTAGACCCTTAGGGGGTTACCTGCGGAGAGGGCTCTAACGATCAAGTAAGCGAAAAGGCTTTATAGAAGTCAAATATCATATTAGGGAATTAATGAAAGCGTATCTCTTAATTATTGGGGTCCACACGTATTTATAGAGTTATTAATTATGTCTTGCCATCTTTATGGGCTAGGCCAACATTTGGATCCTAGATGGGCTTGGGCCTAGCCCAAGCCTTGTGTTAGCGTTGTTGATACTAGGGGCCCTGTTTGCGACATTCTATGTTTGAAGTCATCCACTTGTTATTATGTATTGTCCTTTACAGTAGGCAGCTTGGGCGCTATATGATTCTGCTTGACTAGTTACTTGCGTACTGATTTTATTTGTTATTTCTAGGGGTATACCTAGGCGGTCTTGGTCGTGTAGTTACCTTGGTCCACCTAGGTATAGTACACCAGTCCCCCAACCTTTGTTGGGACAGATGTGGCATCAAAGAATTAGAGGTGTATGAGTTTTTGTGCAAGTGACGAGTAGTGTTATCAGCTATGGTATCCGTTTGTTATGGTGAATTTGGGTGATGCAGGTTACCGTGACAATGTGCCTCTTGGTTCGTGTAGTTCCTAGCAAGAAAAATTACTTCTTGGTGGGGTGTGGTATGGTAGTCCCCCAGTCTTTAAGTGTCATGAACAGTGTTAAGACCGAGGTATAAGAAGCGATGGTAGGTGAAGGGGTGCCAAATGTTAGGGGTCTAATAAGAGGGATTTGGAATCCCAAAAGAAGCTGAATGCGAAGATTGCAGATCTAGAGACCGATTTTGATGAATTGAAGGAAAAATATGACAATCTGGAGAGCGAACTCGAAGACCTGAAGGGTTAGATAATTAAGGAGCATATCAACGATTTCCAAAAGGGATTAAGGCAAGCTGCCTTCTTCCACAATGATATAGATGTATTGGATGCCAAGTTTGATGTAAACAAAGATGTGGTTGGAGAGCAGCTCGTGAACGAGGCGAATTCAAGCCCGGAGGAAGAGGTAGAGAAGTTGATGGCTAAATTGGATGCAAACCCTGATGAGGTCATGGTCGTGGAGGAGGACGTGAACCAAACAATTGCTTGGGATTACTATTTCTAAATTTTCAATTTAACATTAATCCTAAGTTTGTAATGATCCGTACACTTTTTATTTCGTTTGTTAATATGGTGAATGTTCTCTTTATATTTATTGTCATGTGATACCGATAGTTTGTGTTATAGGAGCGCATTGTTGAATGATTATATTGCCTTGAATTCACTATAGCTTGTTTGGTATTACGTCATATGCTGCTTACTTTGGTGAGTCGTGTGAAGGTTTTTAGAAAATAACTTAAGTATTTTTGCACAAACGACGTAATAGTTTTGGTGTTCGGCCTAGGCCGCTTACTTGTGGTAAGTGGTAAGGAACTTAAGAAAATGAACTGAATGATTAGTGTTCGACCCAGGTCGTGTACTTATGGTAAGTTGTGAGGAACTTAAGAAAAAGAACTGAATAATTAGTGTCCTACCTAGGCCGCGTACTTGTGGTTAGTGGTGGGGAACTTAAGAAAATGAACTGAATAATTAGTGTTCGACCCAGGCCACTTACTTGTGGTAAGTGGTGGGGAACTTAAGAAAATGAACTGAATAATTAGTGTTCGACCCAGGCTGCTTACTTGTGGTAAGTGGTGGGGAACTTAAGAAAATGAACTGAATAATTAGTATTCGGCCCAAGCCGCTTACTTGTGGTAAGTGGTCGAGAACTTAAGAAAATGAACTGAATAATTAGTGTTCGACCCAGGCCGCGTACTTGTGGTAAGTGATAGGGAACTTAAGGAATTTAACAAGTATATCTGCTGAGTATAGGATAAAGAACCCTTTGTTTTATTTATGAAGATTGGGGTGGCTCGTTAAAAACTCCATGGCCAAAACCCTCCTTAGGGAAAAAATGCCAAGTGAGGAAAAAGAGTACACCCAGGGTTACAATCATTCATTACATTGATAAAACTAACTAAAGTAAAACTTTAGTTGAGATACATTTCATGTATTCGGTATTTCTTCTCCTAATAGAAACTCAAGTTTGTAACTGCTCCCTCCTGCATCTTCTTGTATTCGATATGGGTCCTCCTAGTTGGCTCAGAACTTGTCGTCCTTCTTCCTTGCATTACTAGCCATTCTCCAAACTAGGTCTACTTTAATAAATGTTCGTGGGCATAGGTTTGAGTTGTGAGTTGTATTTCCTGGTCGCTCTTTGTTTTACCGCTAGGTTCTGGATTTACGCTTTTTCTTGTAATTCAGTTAACAAATCTAGGTGGGTGCATAGATTATGCTAGTTCTGGTTTGGATCATATACTTGACGACGTAAGGAAGGTTCACCAATTTCAACTGGTATCATTGCTTCTACATTGTAAACCAGGCTAAAAGGGGATTCATTGGTGGCGGATTGGGGGGTGCACTTGTAGACCCATAATACCTCCAGTATGTCCTCTGGCCAATGGCCCTTTGCGCCATCTAAACATTTTTGTAATTCGACCAATATGACGTTGTTGGCAGCTTCAGCTTGTCCATTGGTTTGCTGATGTTCTACGGAGCTAGTGATGTGCTTGATGCATAGGCCGGTGTAGAATTTGGTGAGCTCCTTATCAATGAATAGCCGACCATTGTCGGTTATGATTGTATGTGGAACTCCATAGTGGCATTTGATGTCCTTCCATACAAACTATTAGACCTGTTGTGATGTAATCGTGGCTAATGGCTTGGCTTCTATCCACTTTGTAAAGTAGTCGATGCCTACAATGAGGAATTTCACTTGTCCTTTCCCCGAAGTGAAGGATCCCAAAATGTCCATTCCCCACTTGATGAACAGCCATGGTGAGAGTATGAAATGGAATTGTTCCTATTTTTGGTGAATGAGGTTGTCATGCTTTTGACATGGTATGCATTTCTTAACAAATTCTTGACAATTTGCCTCCATGGTTGGCCAAAAGTAGCCAGCTCTGAGTATTCTGGTGGTCATTGTTTGTGCACCTGAGTGATAGCCGCATATTCCCTCATAAATTTCTTTAATTATGTATTCGGCTTGTTCTCTTGTAACACATTTGAGTAAGGGTTGCCCATATCCTCGTTTGTACAATTCGTCGTCGATCATGGTGTACCACGCTGTTTTTGCCAGCCATGCTTCGTCGGTATTGGGTGGGGGGTTGCCGATTTTAAGGTAGTGGATGTAGAGAGTGGTGCAGTTGTTGGCGTGGCCTAGGGTGAGGTAGATGTTTGTTATGGAGGGGGGCAGAGAGTGTTTGTTGTAGGAGGGACCTATGTTTGCCTTTGAGTTTAGTGCTCGTGAGTTTTGATAGAACATCTACTCGTATGTTTTCACCTCTCGGGATATGCTGGATGTGTATGCGGTCGAATCTGGGCTGTATGACGTTGCGGACCAGGTGGTAGTATTAGAGGAGAACTACGTCTTTTATGTGAAAATCGTTGTTGAGGTGTCCAACAGTGAGTTTTGAATCTGTTTTACATATGAGGCTTCATACACCGAATTCTCGTGCCAATGATAATCTTGCGAGGATGGCTTCAAGCTCGGCTTGGTTGTTGAAGGTTTTGAAGGCAAAGTGTAGGGATTTTTCAAGGAGGATATTGTTGAGACCTTCTAGGACAATATTGGCCCCGACACCTCTTGGGTTAGAGGAACCATCTACATATAGTATCCATCGGTCTTTCTCGGGGGTGTGTTGGAGGTCGTTACGAAGTCAAGTAGGCACTGGGCTTTGATGGGGCTGTGTGGTTCGTAATGTATGTTAAATTCGGAGAGTTCTACAACTCAGGACGACATTCATCCGGCAAGGTCGGGCTTCTGGAGGATTTTCTGGATGGGGTAATCGATCTTGACGATGATATGGTGGTTTTGAAAGTATGGGTGTAGTCCTCTTGCTACGTGCACCAAGGAGAGAGCTAGTTTTTGTACCATTTGGTATCTGGTCTCAGGATCTTGTAGTGTTCGATTGACAAAGTATATTGGATGTTGGATCCCAACGGATTCTTGGACCAAGGCGGCACTAACCGTGTGGTCTATGACTGTGATGTATACTAGGAGTGGGAGGTGTATGTCTGGTTTGTGGAGAATGGGTACGAATGTGAGGGTAGCTTTGAGATTTTGGAAGACTTTTATGCAATCATCGTTCCAAGAGAACTTCACGGATTTTTTGAGGAGTTGGATAATGGGTTGGGTTTATTCGGCCAGTTTTGGGAGAAATCTGGATATAGTAGTTAGGCGACCTATCATACGTTGGACCTCTTTGACATTGGTGGGGCTGCGCATTTTAATGATAGCATTGCATTTTTTAGGGTTGGCTTCAACGCCACGTTGTGTGAGAATGAAGCCTAGGAATTTGCCACTATCGACGCCAAAGACGCATTTTTCGAGGTTGAGCCTGAGGTTGTACTGTCGTAGTGCTGAGAATACTACAGATAAGTTTTGTGCATGTTGTAGGTGGCTGGGTGACTTGACAATCATGTCATTGATGTATACTTCGACACACTTACCTATCAATTGGTTGAATATCTTATCCATTAGCCTCGGATAGGTAGTGCCTGCATTTTTTGTCCAAAAGGCATAACCTTGTAGAAATAATTAGCGTCGTCCATGATGAATGCAGTTTTGTTCATGTTGGATGCGACCATTGGTTTATGGTTGTATTCGGAGTATGCATCTAAGAAATTGAGAACTTTGTTACCGGCTACACCATCTACTAGCTGGTCAATGTTGGGTAAGGGGTATGCATTTATGAGGCAGACTTTCTTAAGGTCCGTGTAGTCGATGCACATTCTCCATTTGTCGTTTGTTTTTTTAACTAAGACGACATTAGAGAGCCAGGTAGGGTAGTGAGCTTTTGCGATGAACCCAACATCTAGTAATTTCTCGGCTTCCCCTTTTGCTGCTAGTTGTCGTTCTTCTCCCAACTTTCATTTTTTCTGCGAGATATACCTAGCATCTTTGTATATTGACAACTTATGCACTGCTACTTGAGGGTCTACGCCGGGTAGGTCTGCGGTTGACCAGGGTGGGTGCTAGGACATCGCGGTGCTCTAGTTGGAGGCCTGCTCCTAACTTGAGGGTGCGACCAGTGGTGAGGTCTAGGTTTACGGTTTCCTCATTTGGTTGGATGCGTGAGTCGCATCCTATCCTAGTGTCCAGGTCGTTGCCGGATAGAACGATTTCGGAGCCAGGTAGGCGTTCAATGTTGTGTGTTTGCAGGATTGGTTGCTAAGGGCGCAAGCTCACCATATAGCATTCTCGTGTGAGTCGTTGGTAGTCGTGGACGGTAATGATGTCGCCGGATGGGGACGAGAATTTCATGGCCAAATGTGGGGTGGAGATAACAACTCCTAGAGTGTTGAGGGATGGACGACCTAGTAGGAAGTTGTACGATGTGGGTGTTTCCATGACAAGGAAACGGATGGGGATGGTCTTAGTTTGGGATCCTTCATGGAAGACGGTGTGGAGATCAATGTATCCACGGGTGGAAACCTTCTCGCCGGAGAAACCATAGATGGATTCATCATAGAGAGTCATTGCAGCAGGGGGAAGTTGGAGTTTTTGGTAAGTTGTCTAGTAAAGGATATCAACGGACCTGCCTTGGTCTAAGAGCACCTTTTTTTACCGCGAAGTTCTCGAGTTTGATGGTGATGACCATGGGATCATCTTGTTGTTGGTCAAAACCATGGAAATCAGCGTCGATGAAGGTGATGGGGGGCATTCAACGTCTGTGGTGGGAGTGGGTAATGTGGTTGATGGATTGGATATTACGGAGGTGTTTCTTTTGAGCTGATGAGGTGGAGCCACCGTTGGCGAAGTCCCCTGAGATAGTGTTGATTGTGTCGCGTAAAGGAGGATCAGCTTGGTTGTCGTCAGTGTGGGTTGGCCGTTGTTCTAGGCGGTTGTTTGTGTTTGGTCGATTATCGTGGCGGGTGTTGCGTGGGTGGCCAGAACGAATCAACTCTTCTATTTTATCTTGAACCGCCTTACATTTGTTGGTGGTGTGGCCATTGTTTCTGTGATATTTGAGATATTTGGTCATGTTAACATTGGGGGTTTCAAGGTTTTTCATGGTGGTGGGATGAGATCGGCTTGGAGCGCTTCGTTGAGAAGGCGTGATCTGGGAATGTTTAGTGGAGCGTATCTGGTGAATCGTGGTTGCCTGGGCTCTATGGGCCTAGATTTAGGTCGTGGATACGGTTTGCATGGGCCGGTGGACGAGGGTGTGTAGTCGATGCAAAACTTGGTGTGTAGAGTCTACATCTCCTCTATGTGTATGTAATCCGCAGCGCGAAGTTTGAGTTTGTGCATGGAGGCTGGCAGGTGGAGGTAGACGTTGTTAGCAAAAGGGCTAGGTTTGAGAGTTAGAGCCATGCACTGCAAGATCATTTCTTAAATGAGGTTGGTCGTGCGGAGGGCGGCCTTGCTGAAACGTCAATGAAGGCACACCGTGTCTCGTCTGACGCTAAGGAGGGAAAAAGGTGTGGCCTAATGTGGGCGGCTACCGGCAAAATGGGTGGTAAAAAGGTGGGAGAGGGTGTCAAAACAGTCAATGGAGTATGAGGGTAGGGTGGTGAACTAGTCAAGGGTAGGGCCTTTGAGGATGGTGGGGAAAGCCTTGTAGAAGACGGCATCGTCAGATGTATAGAGGGCAACGTGGGTGATGTACACTTTGGGATGTTCGTCGAGGTCGGTTTCTCTTGTGTAGCGGTCCAGTGTGAAGGGTTCCCACTGGCTGGGGAGAGGTGTAGTTGTGATGATGTCAATGAAAGGGTGGCGACGTTTGGGTGGTTGTGGTGGTAACAGGTGTGGTGGGATAGGATGGCGAACGATGGTAGGGAATGTGGTGGTGAAATGGTGAGGAGGATATGAGTGGTGGGAAGGGTGGCAGCAGGGTTGGCACTAGTGGGGTGTTTGGGGACGGTGGTTGGATGATGGATGTTTGTGTGGTGAGTGGAGATGATGGGTGTTTGTTGAGTGGTGGTGAAAGTGTGCAGGGTGGGATTATATTCACTTTCTTCCTCGCTAGATTGGTAGACCGGGGACCTGGGGGTTTCAGATGGCTCCTTACCCTTCCCCTTCTAGGTAGGGTCAACTTTAATCTTTCACCTCAACCTGGAGTTCTCCTGCATAAGCGCTTGCATCTCGCCAACACTGTGCTTTTTCAGGTCGGCAAGTTCTTGCTGCATCTTGGCTTGGCCTACAAGGATGGCGGCCAAGTCCAAGGTGATGTTTGCAGGCATAGTAGGACCTGCCTCAAGGTGCTTCACGGTTTCGGCTCTACTACGAGTGGAGACCATTCTCGACGGTGTTCGAACTGTTTGGTAAGGTATTGCTTCGTGCCCCACAGTGGGCGCCAATTGTTCCTGCGGAGAATAAATAAGAGATATTAGGGAAGACAAATGATGCCTTACCTCAATCCTTGACCTGTCGAGCCGACTCTTTCTCGATTTGTACATGCCATCTCCTAACATAGACGGTATAGACCTTTAGGGGGTTACCTACGGAGAGGGCTCCGAAAATCAAGTCAGCAAAAAGGATTTTTAGAAGTCAAATCTCAGATTAGGGAATTAATGAAAGTGCACCTCTTAATTGTTGGGGTCCACACGTATTAATAGAGTTATTAATTATGTCTTGCCATCTTTATGGGTTGGGCCAACATTTGGATCCTAGATGGGCCTAGGCCTAGCCCAAGCCTTGTGTTAGCATTGTTGATACTAGGGGCTTTGTTTGTGACATTCTAAGTTTGGAGTCATCGACTTGTTATTATGTATTGTCCTTTACAGTACGCGGCCTAGGCCGCTATATGATTCTGCGTGACTGGTTACTTGCGTACTGATTTTATTTGTTATTTGTGGGGCAATGCTTAGGCGGTCTTGGCCGTGTAGTTACCTTGGTCCACCTAGGTATAATACATAGACATATAATGGAACCACAATTAAAATATGGTTACAAAAAACACACAATACAATACTTTTTCTTCTATGTTCATAAAATAAAAATAATATAAAAAAGGCTCATTAAATAAATTATTGAACTAATATTTCACCATCAAGTGAGACAAAATAATTATTTTCTTCTTTTCTTCTTCAAGAATGGAAGAGAACAAAGGAGAAATAAGAGAAAAAATAATAGATATTTTTCTCTTCAGCAACAAAAAAAAACATATGAGAATGAAATATGAGAACAATTTACGAGAAACACAAACTATAATGAAAACAAACAATAAAAAATATCTTGATAAATCATTTTAATCTTTATTCTTTATTATATTTGATTTTATATTTTATTATTTATTAGCATTAATTGTTATGTTTGTAAAAGAAATAAAATATTTGATTTAATATCTATAAAAAAAAATCAAAATACCTATTATAAAAAAAATTTCAAAATTTTTACGGGGGCTATGGCCCCCCTGCTACCATGATCATCGCAACTGCAAGTGAAGGATTCTTGAACCACTGAAAAAATAATACAACTTCATTATGCATGGATATTAATGTTTAAAGTTTGATGTGATTTCTAATTAGTGAAAGGAATATATATATATATATATATATATATATATATATATATATATATATATATATTATTACCTCTGTACAGTCATCTCTAATTATAGCTCGAGTGATGGTTTTTATTCAAGACATGACGTAATAGCCACATTCCCATGAATCTTTTTGCACATTACGGTAAACATGACAAAGAAAATAATCACACATCAAAATCATAAATTGACATGTGAAAATTAATAACTTTAAGATGAATGAGTTCTAACATTTGGATATAATACTTGAATTTGCTATGCTCTAGGCTTACCCAAACCTCTTATTAAATTGGAAACATAGGTTAGTATTAATGTAAAGGTTAAATTACTATTTTGGTCCCTCTATTTGTCATGAAATCTCAGTTTGGTCCTCAAATTTTTCGTTGTCTCAATTTGGTCCTCATTTTCTTAAAAATGACTCAATTTGGTCCTCACCGTTAACTTTGACCAAATGGTGTTAATGCCACGTGTCAATTTCTAGTTTTTTTTTAATTTTTTAATTTTTTTAATTTTTTTTAATTTTTTTTAATTTTTTTTAATTTTTTTTAATTTTTTTAATTTTTTTAATTTTTTTAATTTTTTTAGTTTGTTTTTAATTTTTGCATGTGTCACTTCATACTTGTGTCAGGTGTCAAAGTGACTCAATTTGGTTCCTATATTTATTTTTAGTTTTAATTTAGTCCCAATTTTTGTAAAAATGAAGCAATATTGTTATTCCTTCAATTGACACTAAATTTATTTTTTTATAAATTTTATGGTGATATTCTTACTAAAATTAACGTTTTTATTAAATATTTCTATAAATATTTTAAATTAACTTTAAATTCTACATAAAACATTAGACTTTGGTTTTGTTTTGAACTTGAAATTTAGTTTCTAAACTTAAGTGTGACAAATTATTTGATTTTTAATCTTTACTAAGTTTGTATAATATGATACACTTGATGTCTTTATATATGATGACAAAATTGTTAATTTTTGAAATTAAGTTTGGGATTTAACTTTGTTTAATAAGAAAACTAAAAAAAAACTTATTTAAAAATATTTCTACAAATATTTAATAAAAACGTCAATTTTATTAAGAATATCATCATAAGTTGTATACAAAGATTAAATTAAGTGTTAATCTAAGGATGGACAATATTGCTTCATTTTTACAAAAAATGGGACTAAATTAAAACTAAAATCAAATATAAGGACCAAATTGAGTCACTTTGACACATGGCACAATTGTGAAGTGACACGTGTCAAAAATTAAAAAAAAATTCAAAAAATTCAAAAAAAATTCAAAAAATTCAAAAAAACCAAAAATTGACATGTGGCGTTGACTTTAACATCGTCTGGTCAAAGTTAACGGTGATGACCAAATTGAGTCATTTTTAAGAAAATGAGGACCAAATTGAGACAACGAAAAACTTGAGGACCAAACTGAAATTTGATGACAAATAGAGGGACCAAAAGAGTAATTTAACCTAATATAAATAAGTAGATGATATGAAAAAAAATAACACTAACATTTGTAACATGGATTTCAATCAGGTTTAATCTTTCAATGCATGGAATAAAATCATACAATTGTGCATTGTCTTGGAATGATGACCACTACTTGCCCATGTGTCCTACCGTCAATCATAAATACTTAGTCGAATAAATAACAATATTTCATAAAATGAGCTCTCTTTTTTACTCAACCATCTATGTTTGCAAATAAGTTTGCTTATGGTCAAGTGTGTTTCCAAAAGGTTGAATGGTCCGAGGTTTAATAAATCTATACATGGAAGCCAGACCTTGGTCCACAATGACTATGTCCATGTACCTATAACAAGACAATTAAGTATAAATTAAAAAGTAGCAATTCCAATATTTAAATATGGAATACAATGAAAAATATTACATGCACCATAGTTATATGATTGAAATATTCAACATTTTGTCTCCTCCAATGATATCTAGTGCATCATTTCAATTAATGTACAATGAGAAATGATATTGGAGGCCAAATGTAACATCTTAGTTGGATATTACTAATTTAAATAAAATTTAATAATAAATAGAAATAAATCGGTCATTTAAATAAAAAACATCTTCCTAAAACGCAGGAAATTTAACCTTTTATTATTATACACACCAAAGTTCAAAATTTAAAATGACAACATTATCAATACCAAACTATATTGTCATAATAGTCAAATTACATAAAATACTATAAAAATGTTTTTCTATATATATTCCCATGCTAGCCCCTCTTCGGCTCTATGCATCACCAGCTCCGCCTGAAACATCATCTACTTCCGTGTAACAAGTTACACGATCATCGCCTAACACAAGCAGATAAGGTGAGCTCAAAATACTATAAATAAATAACAACAAAATTTAACTCAAATCCCTATTATTAATTTAAACCAATGACCCTTCTAAGGACTACCTTCCTCAGACACTAGCAATCACATCCACCACCGTGCACATCCTACTTCTACACACTTTGATGATATCCTTAAGATGACTCTTGCTGCCAGAGGCTCCAACCCGTGGTTCCACCATCTATCGGCCACCACATGTAGATCATACATGGGAATTATCATGTTACGGACTACAATCCGCAACACCGAGTAGAGCTCCCCAAGACAAACCACATTTTCCATCTTTGAATAGAAACAATAATTATGTATATAGTAGCCACTATATGTGATCACATCGGTGTTTGGGGCCACTAGCTAGCCTCAATAGAGTTTCAAAAACATTTGTGATCACTAATTTCATTAATGTTTTGCAAAATGTAAGGAATCACTTCAACAATGTTGTTTAAGACGTACAAATGAATTTTATAAACTTCTTTTCTACTAACACTTTCAATCTTCACTCCTCGAGCACTCTTACCTTCATATTTACCTTCGTGCCTTCTATTAGAAACTCCCACTGGTTCACAACTTGGCATATAACTGAGCAGAATTCAATGACTTCTTTTGCAATGTACCCCTCTATAATTGAAGCTTTTGGTCAATATTGATTCCTTACATATCCCTTTAAGATCTCCATGTATCTCTCAAATGGGTATATCCATCTCAAAAACCCAACCCATATAATTGAATTTTCCTTACTAGATGAACTATCAAATGAAGCATGTTATAAAAAAATGAGGGTGGAAAATACATTTCCAATTGACATAATAGTCTAATGGCCTCATTTTCCAAATCATATAACACTCGGGGGTCAATAACTTTCTTACATATGGTATTAGATAACATACTCAAACATGTTAGAATACCTCTAACAAAACTAGGTAAGAAGGCTTGAATAGCTATTGGTAAAAATTGTTACATAAGCACATGACAATGGTGGGACTTTAAACCAACTAACTTTAAATCTTTCATAGAAACAAGACTACTAATATTTTAAGAGTCACCTTATGGAACCTTCATAGTACTTAAACATTGACAAAAAATTTGTTTTTCCTTTTAGAAAAAGTGTTACAGGCTGGAGGCATGTAGGTGCATCTTCCAATTGATGTGGATGTAACTTAGAACAAATGCCCATGTTAGCCAAATCTTGTCGTGCTTTTACTCTATCTTTTTGTCTTTTCTTTTACATTTAGTAAAATCTCGATGACACCATCACATACATTTTTCAACGTGCATCACGTCTATATAATGTCGTACATCAAGTTTACACAAATATAGAAGATTAAATAATATATATTGTTTCTTCCAAATGTTTTCTCAATGGTCTCCTTCTTTTGATGTTTTTCTAACACAATGGCAATGTTTTTGACCTGGTTGTATACTTCTACACTATTGTAGGGTCTGGACTCAACTTCATCCTTTGGACTTCCATTAAAATTTTTTTTCATTCTACTACAAGGATGATTTTGAGTAAGGAATTATGATGTCTTGTATACATAGTTTTCTAACCATGCTTCAATTGACTATAAATTGTGTTTTCTTCACAAATGGGACATGCAAAATGACCTTTAACACTATAACCACTCAAGGTATCATATGATAGGAAATCATTTATTGTGCCAAACAAAATTGCACGTAAATGGAAAGTTTCTTGATAATATGAATCGAACACATCGAAACCTTCTTCCCATAACAATTTCAAATCATCAATTAACAGCTTCAGGTACACATAAATGTCATTTCAAGATTGTCTAGGACCTAATATCATTATAGGCAACATCATATATTTTCTCTTCATGCACAACAAAGGAGATAGATTGCAAATCATTAACAAAATATGCCATGAACTATGTGTGCTACTTAAGTTCCCATAACGATTCATACCATCTGTAGCAAGTCCAAGTCTTATGTTTCTTGGCTCTACACAAAATTCTGGAAATGTTTCATCAATATTTTTCCATTATGGGGAATCAGTTAGGTATCGAAGAAGATTATCAAAATTTCTTCCATCAACGTGCCATTTCAGGTTCTTCACATCATCTTTAATGGTAAACAATTGTTTCAACCTAGGTATTATAGGCAAGTACCACACCATCTTAGTAGGTGGACTATCTTTGTCTTCATCACCACTATTTCCATTAATTTTCTTTTTAAACTACGATAAACCACATGTTAAACACGCCTTCACTGAAACAAACTTGTCTCTGTACAATACACAATCATTGGAGCATGCATGTATCTTTTGGTATTCCAAACCCATTAGACAAATAATTTTCTTTGCCTCATAATTATGGATAGGTAACATGTTCTTTTCTTGAAGCATCTTCTTCAACAATTTCAACAATTTTGTAAAACTTTTATCAGTCCATCCATTACTTGCTTTTAAACTGAACAATTTCAAAATTGCAAACAATTGTGTAAAGTTAGTGCATCCTAGGTACAACTCTTCCTCTGAATCAAACTTAAGAGAATCATATAAATGAGCTCTTCCAAAATTTTCTTCACCAACATCATGTACCATGTCTTCTAAATAATCACTCATCCATTCGTCTACACAATATGTTCCTAATGATGTCATAGGCCTGTGTAGTACTTCTTCATGTCAAGTCCAAACTGTATAACTCCTCACTATGCCGAAGATGAATAAATGATCACACATTATGCCCAAGTCCAGACGTATTTGATTAAGACATCAAACACAAGGACAAAAATATGTCACGTTCACAAATATTGTGTTCTTGAGCATATTGCAAGAACTCAGAAACCCTACTTGCATACTCTTCACTAATGTGACGTTCATTCATCCACCTTTGATCCATACTATGTTCGTAATAAGCTCCATCAATATGAAGATTTTAACTCTCACAATGTAAGGCCCTTCCCATTCGAAAGAGATATTTTTCATAATTTGCTAACCCGTATATAAAGAAGTCTAACATCATAAATTTGATAAAATTTTGGTAGTATTTCAAATTAGCCTCTGAAGTACACGAAATGAAAGTGATCACTCATGACCATAATCAAGTATGCATTTGGAGAACAACACAAAATGGTCTTAGCCGTAATTTTATCAAATTTATGCATAAACTTCAATGTACACATTATAGCGAATTATGAACAATAATTTTTCTAAACTGTCTAATTGGACAATTCAAGATTAAATACAAAATGATTAAATTTGAATCACTTATACTAAATCTCAAATGGAAACTGAGGTTTGCTCGATGTTTAACTAAAATTATAATAAATCTTAAAATATATTAAATAACAATGCAGCGGTAATATTAAAAAAATCCAATAAAATTAAAATTATTTAAACATGCAACATGTAATAATAAATCTAAATTTCATACCAAATATTATAAAATTTCAAATAAAACAAAAAATGCCAAAAAAACCAACTAAAAAAATTGTCAAAGATAAAAGCAATCATGGGAAAACAAAATATGACCAATACCACATACAATGTGTAAGACCCGTGAAATTAATTAATAAATGCGAGTAGAAAGAGCCTTTATGGCATTAATTATTGCTTGGTGTGATGTGAAAAAGTACTAGCTCAAGTGGTTGAGAGTACTTTGGTTTATGTGAGAGGACTTGGGTTCGAGTCCTATGTATGCCAATTATGTGTGGTACGGTTTATTATTATTTTGTTCTGGTAATGTAATTGTGAATGGTGAGTGATAGTATAATCATAATATTATAATGATTATCACCAAATGTGATTTGGCATAGTGATTATGCTTTGTGCTTATGAGTGCTAAGAGGGTTTGGGAAAACCACAATAAAGACCAATTTCGTTTTATTTTTAAGACAACTATAAAAGGCAAATTTTAGGTAAAAAGAAGGGTTTTCTGCAATTGTTCTGGGGCAGCTTGAGAGGAGAGTGAGACAACTATAAAAGGCAAATTTTAGGTAAAAAGAAGGGTTTTCTGCAATTGTTCTGGGGCAGCTTGAGAGGAGAACGAGATTGGAGAGTGAGAGGTTGAGTTGGGTGTGCAAGGGCTGAAGCAAGAAGGAAATTGCGAATCAAGGGTCTTTCTCAATTCGCAGGGTTTTCTGCAATTGTTCTGGGGCAGCTTGAGAGGAGAGCGAGATTGGAGAGTGAGAGGTTGAGTTGGGTGTGCAAGGGCTGAAGCAAGAAGGAAATTGCGAATCAAGGGTCCTATCTTTCTCAATTCGCAAGTTGGTACTGTTGTATTGGAATTTTGACCCAAATGTATGAATATAACGGAATTATGTATTGGATATGATGTAACTGTGTGTGCTTGGCATTTTGGGAACCAAATGTAGTCTAAATTATGCATATGTGTTGTTGAAATATGGGTAAACTAAACTAGTATGAATTGGAGTGCAAATTGGTGTTTGGTTGCTGCTGTTGTGTGCATAATCAGTGTAGGGACCTGCAATTCTCGCTTAGACGAGCCAGGCTCGCCTAGGCGAGATTAGCAGGGACGCAAACCCTGTTGCCACATTAGCGTCTCGCTCAGGCGACGAGGATTGGGTTTGAGCGACACATACACTCACCCAGGCGAGAGAGGTTCGCCTAAGCGAGATGGTGTTGAAGTGACGCGTGTTGTGCGCGACTTCTCGTCCAGGCGAGGAGTTTATGGGTTTTGAGCAAACCAGAGTCTTGCCTAGGTGAGATGGCCTCGCCTAAGCGAGATGTCTTGGTCATGTGTGGTGCTTTGCTTGTATTTTAGCCTAGGCGAGGGGATCTCGCCTAAGCGAGATAACGTGTTGTTGTTGCTGATGTAAGCTCGCTCAGGCGAGGTGGATTAGCCGAAGCGAGACTGTGGGTCTAGCTTGGGCGAGAAGTCCCTAGCTTAAGCTAGTTTTTTCGAATTATTATGTTTCTATGTGCTTGTGAGTGTGTTTTAGTTGTTTACACTAAGATTAGGTTGTATATGCATGTGGTGTGGTGTTTAGGCTTGAAGGACTAAGTCCAATAGGAGTCTGGGATATGCTTGGTGGTTGAACACATGATGGGCAAGGAACTGGTTGAGTTCTCGTCGGCTACTAATGGGCGAGCAGTCCTTAGTATGGTGATTGCATGTGTCGGGCGCACAATGGGCAAGGAACTATGATGTTCCCGTCAGCAACTATTGGGCGAGGAGTTCATAGTATGGTGATTGCGTGCGTGCTAGCGTCCAAGTTATGAGGCTTAGATTTTTTTACTACATGCGAGGAATCTATAGGGTAGGACTATGAGCAGGATAGGCTCATAGGGTTGGACCACGAATGAGTTAGTTTCGTGGAAGCACAGTGAAGTCCCAAGATCTAGTTCATGCATATGACTCATGAAGGACTATGAGGTCATGGTTGGGTGTTTTGAAAAGTATAAGAATTGTAGTTATGTTATTTTGGGTTAGGGAAACATGTTTATTTCTTATATCTGTTTATATTTTTATTGTGCATAGCTCACCCTTTCTGTGTGTGTGTGGCGATGATCGGATAACTTGTTATCCGGGAGCAGATAATGTGACAGGTGGGCCAGGAGATGCTTAGACTCGGAGAGAGGGCTAGTAGGGGATGTTTTTGTATATACATATATTCTATGTTTTATCATTTTAGCTTTGAGAAATTATGAAATTATGGACTCCTGTTTTATAGATCATTACATATTAAAGTTTTAAATTTCCCTTGTTTTGGGAAATAGTTTTATTCAATGCGGTATTTATTGTATTTCAAATTTTATTTATTTAATATTAGTAATATTCCTTAGGGATGTTACAATCGGTATCATAGCAAAAGTTTTGAAAATATTTTTAAAATATTTTGGGGCTAATGGGGAGTTAGCTTATCGATGTGTTTGTTTGTGGTATGTTGTGTGTTAAATGTGAAAAAGTGTGTGGTTTTGTTTGACTAAGCGACTGATTTTTAGCAATTGTAATGTGGTGTATCCAAGCTATGGCTGCTAACAGGAGGACGAGGAGTAGTGGTGCTGATGACATCGCTGAGGCGATTCACCGGATGCTGGATGCGATGCAGCCACCCGTAGAAGCGCAGCCTAGGAACGACGATTGCACCAGTCAGGGTACCGACTATGGAGGACTTCTTGCGCCACAAGCCAGCTAAGTTCACTAGCAAGGCCTCCCCCGATGAAGCGGATGCATGGCTCCGCAAGTGTGAGAAAATCTTCAAAGTGATGAACTGCGAAGATGAAAAAAAACTGTTGTTCGCTGCTTACCTGCTGAATGGGGATGCTGAATACTGGTGGGCAGGTATGCAACAACAGATGGAGAATAGTGAAGAGCCAGTGTCTTGGGCCAACTTTAGAACTCGTTTCCTGGAGAAGTACTTTCCAGATACGGCGAGACAGGACAGGGAGGCCGAATTCCTAGCATTACAGCAGGGAGACATGACAGTGCAGGAGTATGTGAATAGATTCAAGCACTTGGTGAGGTATTCCTCACAGAACATCACAGAAGAATGGAAGTGTTTAAAGTTTGAGCGAGGACTCAGACTTGAGCTGAAGAGGGTGGTAACACCTTTGAGAGAGAGGAGATTTCCTATCTTGGTGGAACAGGCCAAGAGTGCTGAGGATTTGGAGAAGGGCCCTGGTCCTATTATGAGCCGACATCAGAAAAATGTCGTGGAGGCTAGGCAGATGAAAAAGCTGTACAACCGACCTCAGACATCTCAGGGTCCCACTTGTTACCAGTGTGGCGGACCCCACTTGAAGAGGAAGTATCCACAGTTGGCAGGCGGAGTAGGAGGGTCAGGCGATCGTCGCAAGTGTTTTATATGCGACAAACCAGGACACTTCGCCAATAATTTCCTAGAGAAGAAGAGTCTTGGCACGAAGAAACCAGCAGCATCGCCAGCAGAGCGAGCTAGGGCAGCGGGCAGAGGCTTTGCCCTGACCACCACTGAGGCTACACAGTCGGGTAATCTTATTCTTGAACTTTGTGTGTTGTTTGGTAAAGTAGTACTTGTGTTGTTCGATTCTGGTGCAACCTATTCCTTTATTTCTAATGTGTGTGTGAGGAGATTGAATTTGGTGGCACGCGATTTGGGATGTGAGTTGCTTGTTTCAACTCCCTCCTCAGGTCAAGTGGCTACCAGTTCAGTCTACGTTGGGTGTTCAGTGGAAGTGGCAGGTCACAGATTCAAGGTGAACTTGGTGTGTTTGCCTTTGGAGGGACTGGATGTAATATTGGGGATGGATTGGCTGTCTAACAATCACGTCATAATTGATTGTGGACGGCGTAGTTTGGTATTCCCGGAACATGAAGGATTGGAGCTAATCTCGGCTTAGAGGGCGATAAACAAAGTAGAAGCCGGAGCCACCTGCTTTATGATAGTGGCTCATGCAGAGAAGAATAGCACCGCCGAGAAGATTAGTGTGATTCCAGTAGTGGAGGAGTATGCTGACGTGTTTCCAGATGAAATACCCGAGTTTCCACCGAGTAGGGATGTGGATTTCTCCATCGATCTCATCCCTGGAGTTGGCCCAATGTCCATGGCGCCCTATAGAATGGCACTAGCGGAGTTGGCTGAGTTGAAGAAGCAAATTGAATGGTATACCTGCGAATATCATATCAGATAGAGATCTGAGATTTACCTCAAGGTTCTGGCAATCGTTGCAGAACACACTGGGCACGCAGTTGAGAATGAGCTCAGCATATCATCCTCAGACTGATGGCCAGTCTGAGAGAACCATACAGTCTCTGGAGGATTTATTGAGAACATGTGTTCTGGATCACCTCGGGACTTGGAGTGATGTGCTACCGCTGGTGGAGTTTACTTATAATAATAGCTACCATTCCAGCATTGGGATGGCACCTTACGAGGCCTTGTATGGCAGGAGGTGTAGAACACCTTTGTGCTGGCAGCAGGATGGAGAGTCTGTGGTACTTGGTCCGGAGTTCCTACAACAGACTACTGAGAAGGTAAGGATAATTCAGGATCGGATGCGTGCAACTCAGAGTCGGCAGAAATCATACGCGGATAAGAGGAGGAGGCCACTCGAGTTTGAGGCTGGTGACCATGTATTCCTCAAAGTTACACCTACGGCGGGTATTGGGAGAGCACTGAATTCGAGGATGTTGACTCCTCGATTCATCGACCCATATCAGATTACGAGGCGAATTAAACCAGTGGCATACGAGATTGCATTGTCACCTCACTTGGCAAACCTGCACAATGTTTTCCACGTATCACACTTGAGGAAGTACGTGGTGGATCCTACTCATGTGCTGGAGCAGGATGATGTTCAGGTGCGTGAGAACCTGACTCTTGGAGTTGGATCGGTGAGGATTCTAGATTCTCAAGTCAAACAGCTCAGAGGGAAGGAGATTCAGACTGTGAAGGTTCTGTGGGACGAGGCAACCCAGGAGATGACATGGGAGATGGAGGACCTCATGAGGAAGTCGTATCCTCTCCTTTTTGTTGGTAAGTCTTATTTTCGTGGACGAAAACTTTAAAAGGTGGGGGTAATGTAAGACCCGTGAAATTAATTAATTAAATAATTAATTAATTAATAAATGCGAGTAGAAAGAGCCTTTATGGCATTAATTATTGCTTGGTATGACGTGGAAAAGTACTAGCTCAAGTGGTTGAGAGTACTTTGGTTTATGTGAGAGGACTTGGGTTCGAGTCCTATGTATGCCAATTATGTGTGGTATGGTTTATTATTATTGTGTTCTAGTAATGTAATTGTGAATGGTGAGTGATAGTATAATCATAAGATTATAATGATTATCACCAAATGTGATTTGGCATAGTGGTTATGCTTTGTGCTTATGAGTGGAAGGTCACGGGTTCAAACCTTGATGGGCATAGAGTAAGCTTTATTTTTGCTAACTATTAATTGTGGTATGAATGTGGAAAGGTAGGGACAACCTAGCAGAATGGGCAGCTAAGAGGGTTGGGAAAACCACAATAAAGACCAATTTCGTTTTATTTTTAAGACAACTATAAAAGGCAAATTTTAGGTAAAAAGAAGGGTTTTCTGCAATTGTTCCAGGGCAGCTTGAGAGGAGAGTGAAATTGGAGAGTGAGAGGTTGAGTTGGGTGCTCAAGGGCTGAAGCAAGAAGGAAATTACGAATCAAGGGTCCTATCTTTCTCAATTTTTAATCACAAATTCCAGGTTAGGGGAGCTAAACCCGAAATTGTATGCTTTAGGTCATACTTGTTGAGTGTACTGATTTTGTGTGATGAATTTTGTGTTGAAATGAGATGAATTTTGGGGGTTGTGGGTTTGGTACTATTGTATTGGAATTTTGACCCAAATGTATGAATATAATGGAATTATGCATTGGATATGATGTAACTGTGTGTGCTTGGCGTTTTGGGAACCAAATGTAGTCTAAATTATGCATATGTGTTGTTGAAATACGGGTAAACTAAATTGGTATGAATTGGAGTGCAAATTGGTGTTTGGTTGCTGCTATTGTGTGCATAATCAATGTAGGGACCTGCAATTCTCGCTTAGACAAACCAGGCTCGCCTAGGCGAGATTTGCAGCGACGCAAACCCTGTTGCCACATGAGCATCTCGCTCAGGCGACGAGGATTGGGTTTGAGCGACACGTACACTCGCTCAGGCGAGAGAGGTTCGCCTAAGCGAGATGGTGTTGAAGTTGCGCGTGTTGAGCGCGACTTCTCGTCCAGGCGAGGAGTTTATGGGTTTTGAGCGAACCAAAGTCTCGTCCAAGTGAGATGGCCTCGCCTAAGTGAGATGTCTTGGTCATGTGTGGTGCTTTGCTTGTATTTTAGCCTAGGCGAGGGGATCTCGCCTAAGCGAGATAACGTGCTGTTGTTGTTGATGTAAGCTCGCTCAGGCGAGGTGGATTAGCCTAAGCGAGACCGTGGGTCTAGCTTGGGCGAGAAGTCCCTAGCTTAAGCTAGTTTATGCGAATTACTATGTTTCTATGTGCTTGTGAGTGTGTTTCGGTTGTTTACACTAAGATTAGGTTGTATATGCATGTGGTGTGGTGTTTGGGCTTGAAGGACTAAGTCCAATAGGAGTCTGGGATGTGCTTGGTGGTTGGACACATGATGGGCAAGGAACTGGTTGAGTTCCCGTCGGCTATTATTGGGCGAGGAGTTCATAGTATGGTGATTGTGTGCGTGCCAGGGTCCAAATTATGAGGCTTAGATGTTTTTACTACAGGCGAGGAGTCTGTAACGTAGGACTATGAGCGGGATAGGCTCATAGGGTTGGACCACGAATGAGTTAGTTTCGTGGAAGCATAGTGAAGTCCCAAGATCTAGTTCATGCATATGACTCATGAAGGACTATAAGGTCATGGTTGGGTGTTTTGAAAAGTATGAGAATTGTAGTTATGTTATTTTGGGTTGGGGAAACATGTTTATTTCTTATATTTGTTTATATTTTTATTGTGCATAACTCACCCTTTCTCTGTGTGTGTGTGGCGATGATCGGATAACTTGTTATCCGGGAGCAGATGATGTGACAGGTGGGCTAGGAGATGCTTAGACTCGGAGCGAGGGCTAGCAGGGGATGTTTTTGTATATACATATATTCTATGTTTTATCATTTTAGCTTTGAGAATATCATGTAAATCTAGAGGGAGCCATTGACTTTTATTTTAGTTTTATGAAATTATGGACTCCTGGTTTTATAGATTATTACATATTAAAGTTTTAAATTTCCCTTGTTTTGGGAAATAGTTTTATTCAATGCGGTATTTATTGTATTTCGAATTTTATTTATTTAATATCAGTAATATTCCTTAGGGATGTTACACAATGAACAAGAGACAAAGTGCAATGGGAGAAAATGAAAACTAACCTTGTAGTGAAATCGAGAACGAAATTGGATGGAGGGTGGCCTTAGGGCCCAAGTTGGTGTTGTTGGTGGAATGTGACTTTAGCCTCACTGCCATTGTTGTAATGTTGCCTAGGGCATTGTCGTCGATGCACTTACTCCTTCAAATTGGACTGCGCAATGAAATGAAGATCAAAACGAAAACAATCTGTGTAAAACACAAAAATGAATCCATAAATGAAAGCTCAACTAATTCAATGGTGGAAAATGAAGCAAAACTTACCTACAAAGCTCGTCGCTACTGCTGTTGATGAGCGTTCGAAAGTCGCATGAAAGAATAGCGAAAGCGAAAATGTGTGGACATTGTTTTCAAAAAATCGTTTCACGTTGACATAAACAAGACCGACATTCATTAATGTCGAATGTCGAATTGGATTGGGACTGAAATCCATTGACGTCGGGATTGTGATGGACCGACATCCTTATCTCATAGACGTCGAAGATTATGAGGACGGATGTTCATTGACTTTTTTTTTAATAAACTAACATCAAATTTGACGTCTTAATTACAAAAACGTCATGTTGAACTTCAGGTGCGGAGACGTCAAACGAACGACGTTATAACATTTTTGTGTTAGTGTCAAAATCTTTTATAAATATTTTGTTTTTCTAATTTTTTATTATTAATTCAAATAATACTCATCTTTGCCTCTATTTCTATTTTTATTTTCTTCCGTTTACACCCATCCGTGTCTACCTCGATTAATACGAACTAGAGATGGCAAATAAACTCGTGCCCGTGGGTATCACCCGAACCCGTCCCCGTTTTGACAGGGAATCCCCGCTTTGACTGGGTATGGGTATGGGTATGGGTAATACCCGAAATTTTCAACTGGGGATGGGGATGGGGATGGGGATATATATATACCCGCCCAAATACCCGTCCCCGCTTAAATTACT
>Ga0214542_1002267_pt1 | contig 39875 bp, 16 predicted proteins | sample CNSS1metaG_FD_160096 | JGI IMG/M metagenome (GOLD analysis project Ga0214542, IMG submission 160096) | Root nodule microbial communities from cowpea collected in UCLA plant growth center, Los Angeles, California, USA - CNSS1 | ecosystem: Host-associated > Plants > Roots > Nodule | place: USA... | reverse complement strand
TTTTTTTTTTTTTATTTATTTTTTTTTTTTTTTTTTTTTTTTTTTTATTTTTTTTTTTTTTTTTTTTTTTTTTTTTTTTCCTTTTTTTTTTTTTTTTTTTTTTTTTCATCTTACCCTTTACTTTCCTACAAACATTTATTGTTTAAAATGACTTGAGTTGAATTTGGCAGAATTTGAACTACATTTTCACACACACATTTAGACGTTAATTTTAATATGAAAGTGGGGAACCACATTCATGCATAGTTATTGGAAGCTTCTTACAACAATAAATGTATGCATTTATGACAAATAATTACTTCATTATAAAACTTTCGCGAGTCATTTTATACAAATTAAGAGTATTACTATCATTTTTTTTTTTTCATTTCAATAAAACAATTGTATATATTTTTTGTTCTATTCTGTATCACATGAATAGATATATACGTAGATACTTAAAGATTGAAAAAACACACAAAAAGTATATTGTAATTAATAAAAAAGAAAAGTGATTACTGCGATATTGAGTTATTATCAGACAAGTAAATAGAATACAAAAATAGTAAAATATAATCAATTTTAGTAATTTTAGCTTTCATTTAAGATTTTTTTATTTTGCATTAGAAGTAATATCACCAAAATTTTATAGTAAGAAAAATATTGATTTTAATTTCACGCACACTGAAAAAAATAGTTGAATGCATTAAATTTTACTAATTTCTCAATATTTTCTATGAAATATCTTTTATATATAAAATAAAGAAAATACATTGGATAATAATGTAACGAAAAGTCATGTATTGGTTAAAATAAAATCATTTTAAGAATATATCATTAAATGATGTAAAGTAATTAAAATTTAAGATTAAATGTTTTTTTTCTCCAAATACGTTTTAGAGAAAGATTTTTTAAAACTAGATATATACTTATTTGTTTCATCCACTTTATGAATATTATGTAAAATATTTTCTTCAACAAATAACACATATAATATTTACAATATAGCAAATGAAAATTTCCACTCAATTATAATATAATTTTTATGTGTTGTTTATTGAAAATAATGTTTTTCATATATATATTAAATATAAAATAATTTTTAAAATAGTTTGAGAATATAAAACATATTTAATTATAAAAATTTGTATACTTAAACATATAAAAAATATGTATTTTATAAAGGATTTCAAAGATTCTTCTTTCATATACTTCTAATAATTCTAATAATACGAGAGGGAATTAATTCAATGGATATATAATTTAAAGAACACCTGATGGTCAACCAACTACTGATGTTTTACATATTTTCTATCGGATCATTAAGGAAAAGATATATAGAGAGAAAACAAAAAGTATATTGAACAAAATAAGTAATACAGTGGATATAGATAATGCATATATATAATTATTATTTGTATTCTAAAATGATTTTTTTCTCAAACTAAGAAAATCAAACAAAATAAATGAAACATAATATTAATTTTACTAACCACACCTTGGAACGATTATTTAATTTTCATAATCTTACTTTGTGTTAGTGTGAGGATTTCAATAAACTTAACAATTTCAAATAATTTATGATATTTAAATTATTTGTAACTAATTTTTTTCTATTTATTTATATTTTATTTGGATAAAATAATTAAAATATTTTACATTTTAATCGTATTATTTGGATAAAATATCTGAATTTATCTTCTATGATACAACTTCACTTTAAAAATATGTATTTTAAAATTAAAATTTATATATTCAAATAATATTTAATAAATTGATTTTTCCAATATACAAGTGTATAAAGAAACAAAAATGTCTGGTTGTGAGTAGAAATACTTTTTAAGAAAAAATAATTTTTATTTTATTTTTCTCAACCAAACCATTTTTTTACTTCAAAATTTTTTCCAATATACAAGTGTATAAAGAAACAAAAATGTCTGGTTGTGAAACTTCAATTTTTTATTTTTTACTTTATTCCTTAGAAATACTTTTAAAAAAAATAATTTTTATTATTTTTCTTAACCAAACCATTTTTTTACTTCAAAAATTCCAAAATTCATCAAAATGTTATGAAATTAGTGAATGTTCATAAATAATTTTTTTTTCTCATGATAATAATATACACAAAAAATGTTGTTCTTCATTCCCTCTTTTTTCTTTATTTATTTCTATTATTAATTTTATTTTATAAAACAAATAAATAAATTACTCTTTTAAATTATTTTATCTAAACACAGTATTAATTCCCTCACCACTCGGTAATGAGAATTAAAATAGTACAAAGAATAAAGGAGTACAATATAAGGTTAGAAAAATTAAAATTATTAAGAATCACTTTTATTGAATTAAGGTAATAAAAATAAACAAGGTGTACAAAAAAAATTTGTTGAATACTTTTTTAAATGAGAGATAAGAAAGTGAAAAATACTAAGTTTATATTGGTTTATTTTTGAGAAAGAGTTACATCACTTGCATAGTTATTTGAGCAAATTAATTCACTATATTTCAAGTTTTATAATTAAAAACAAGAAAAAACATAGAAGAACTAAAGAAAACAATAATTAAAACAAAAAAAAAAACAATTTTTTTTAATCTCAAGCAAATACCTCTCTCGATTGAAAAAGTATTTAGATCATCTCTTAAAAAGATTATTCAAATTTGTAAAGAATAAAGAGAGTCGTGCAATTTTATAAGTGATAGGTTTTAGTGGATTAAAACTAGTTTAATCGATTCAAAGAGGGTTGGGAATAAAGCTCCAAGAGTTTAACTTGTTAATTCATTGTTTCATTGTTTTAACGTGCAAGGCCAATAATGTCACTCCATAAAATTACAGGTTTTGAGCATATTTTATATCATATTTACTACTTCAATAAAATAAATAAAATGATAAAAATATATAGATGATTTTTCATCAAGAAAGTAATAGACTTTTGTTTTTCTTCGTCATGATTTCAGTTCCATTAATACCTCACTTTCTAATAATATAGTCCTATGAATCCAGTGATATATTTTTTAAGAGTGGCAATTAGGGCTTGACCCGTCAGATCGGTTCGCAGGCTCGTGGAAAAAATACAGGGCGGGCCAAGGCAGTGAGCTCGCAGGTCCGCATAGGCCCAGCTCGTATAGGTCCGCACAGGCTGGCCCGTAAGCCTGCATAAAATTAAAAAAAAAAAAACTTGCACTTGTATATATTAATTTCTTCTTTTATGAACTCTTGCATTAACGTTTCAAATTCTTGTATAACTGGAGAAAACAAGTATTATGTAATTTTTTTAATGTGCTAAAATTTTAAGAATACATTGGGTATGTCCTATGAATATGATGAGAATGTTGAATTGTCAATTTATCATCTAATTCCCCAAAGTTTTTACTTAATTTTGTGAACTTCCCAATTTTTAAACATTGAAAATTTTATCATTTTTTTTTTAAGAAAATTAAATAATTTTCCAATGCGGGACGGACCAGTGTTTTCAGTCCGCATAAAGTGTGCAGGACAGGACTGGCCAGCCCGCGTTGTGCGAGCTTTATGCGGGTCAGGCCTAAACGGACCGGGTCGGCCCGTATTGCCACCCCTAATATTTTTTATTTATATTTTAAATAACGTTTCATGGTAACATTTAAGTTACAATGTGACAAACAATATAAATAATTCCATTATTATTCTCAAACATTATTTAACACATTACAAATTAAACAATTAGAATAAGCAATTTATTTTTAAAATTTGATGACCAAATTATATTAAAATTAAAAAAAATAAATTATATTTTCGCATGAAAGTTTAAAAATTGAACACACATCTAATATTAAGTTTAATAAATATTCTCACTAAACAATATGTTTTACCACTATTAGATTATCTTTAGTAGACGATTTTTTCTTTTTTCTTTCCATCAGACGATATAACAATGATTGAACTCCTTTGACAAATTGTTTGGTATCCATGATTTAGAGTCAATTGTTAAAGGGTTTTCTAAAGTACATTGAATATTATTTTTCCGAAAATGTGAAGATTTTAAAAAGTTTATTTTTTATTTTATAAAAGGTGAACAAAATTGCAAATATGAGGAGACAATAAAGTATCAAAAAGGTATGCATATAGAATTCGAACACAAAATTGACATACTTATTGAACACATAATCCCATATCTTGATCTCAAAATCCTTCAAAAGTTAAAGACAATGTATCTACCATTAATATGTGTAGGTCACAATTCATCCAAACTCATGAGAATTATTATTCAATTACTCTGGAAACCATAATCTCAACGTTCCAAATGAATTGTACTGAATATTGGTCCACGAGGTGCAGCCATCATGTTTTTATTCCCAAACCAATCATTCCATTTTATTCGATGGTGGTGTGACATCAAAACCAAGAACCAAACACCCTTAATGCTCGAATATTCCAAAAATACTTCCACAATTTTGATGTCTCCAACTTGATTAATCAATGGTTAATTGTAAAACATTGTAACAATAAGTGATTAGTAGTTAAGTGTGATTAATGAATGATGAGTTAATCATTTATTGGCCTAACTCTTCCAACTTGAATGTACCATTGCTAATTGGAAGGGAATGTATGTGATAGATATTGGTTGTCTTTTTCTCCCCCACTTTGTTTTCATTTATGGGGACATTCCTGTTTTTTTTTTTTTTTGTTTTTTTTTTTTTTTGTATTTCTTTTTCCAACCATATTAATTGGATAATAAATTCCTGCTTGATTTGGAAAATCAAATTTAAAACTATATATAATGGTTGGTACATTTATTATATTTTTTGTACGCTTTAATCTTTTTCTCACAAAATTTATTCTATCGTAGCTGAAGTGGCTAATACAAGAATGTTCTAACATATTAAAATCGAGAGAGCATCCATACATATTAATTAAAAAATGTAGGAAAGAGAATGGTGTAACAAAAGGTGGAGTTAAATAATATAGATTTTATGGTAACGAATCAACACGTGTTTAAATATATGTTTTCACGTTAATATGTTTCTTTTTTTTCATAGATGTCTTACGTAAGAATCAATCCTGTTGAAAAAACGGCGGTACGATAAACGTAAGAATTAATATGTTTTGTGAGTGTCAGTTTCTTCTACTAAAATCAATTTAAGTACTGTTTTTACATGCTAATATAAAATAGGAAAATTTGATCAATCTAAATTGTGAGAGGAATCTTAAACAAAGGTTTAGATTGTGAATACAAGATTTAAATAAATTTGTTCAGTCCAAAGGGTTTGAACTGTGTTCACCTTTTATTGCAGCAAGGTCCATTATCAAATTCCAACTACACATGTGGGAGACTAAAATTCATCATAATTTCAACTTTGAAAAATGAAATTGAGACCTTTGGTTTTCTTCAATTAGAGATTTTTTTGGAAATAAGTTTTGCCAAGCAAAAACTTGGCACAAGTGGTTGGAAAATATCCTAATTATGTAAAAAAAATACAAATATCTTGTGTACTCAAAGAAGATCATATCTTACTATTTAAGAAAAAGAGAATCTAAATCCATTAGAAAACCACTACCAATACCACCCCATTTGGTAACGCTTATGGATTCCGTATTCTCTTATTTGTCTTCTTCCTTTCTATTTTATTTTATATCCTTCTTGTTTTCCTCCTTCAAATTGGTATTTAGAATTCTAACCATGCCACAGAAGGATTAAATCATTCACGTACTTTTCCTAAAATACAAGATAAAAAGACAAAAACTAAGGTTAATATACCCTACTCACGTGATAAACAAGTCTTGCTATAATTATTGTCTTTCTTGTTTATACTCACATCAGAGACATGAAAGACCCAAATGACCAAATCTGCTGCAAAACACCCGACAATAATCTAGAACTTCCAAACTCTACACAGCCACCACTCTAAATTATTAATTGTCCCTTAAAAAATGGGGTAAAAATTTGGTGACAAGTTTGTCATGCATCCCTGAGTTTTTTTCATTTACCATTTTTAAGTGTTATAGCAAACCAACCTCAGCAGAGAGAGGAAAAAAAGAAGGGTCATAAACTTTCTACCTGCATTTTATTCACCACAAAAAATGCCTTCCATTCCCCACAAGGTAGCGGTTGTCACAACAACCTCTGAACAAACTATCCAACTCGACAGAATTGCAGGTGAAAGGGGGGAATAGATGGTACGTGTGTATGATATACTTCTCCTGAAAATGTGGGGAAAAAATAAATTGTCCCAAAGAAAAATAAAACTTGAAGTAGTTTAGTCATGTAAAGGCTCTGAGGAGGCTGGGAAGGAGTTTGGTGTAGTATCAGCTTGTTTGGATGAATCTTCTGTGGCAGCTTTTGCATCAGAGTGCTGAAGCTTGTTGTCGCTTGATAATTTAGAAGGAGATGTCTCAGGTGGTTGTACACTTGATAACCCTCTTTGGTTACTAATAAGAGGAGCATCAAGTGCTAGAGCAGGTGAAGTCAAGCCATAGTTCTGAGGGATAGTCAAAACTGGATGATCAAATTTGCATGTTGGACCAAATTTGCACATTCCATAGATTCTGTAGTAAGAGCACACAGCTTGCCCCTGCAATAAGCCAAGTTTGAAATCAGGAATCTAAATACTAAAGAGTCATGTTTGGTAGTAATATGGATTGTGAAAATAGCTTGTCAGTATATTAGGAGCAATAAATGGATAGTTCATGCTCTGATTTTTTTCTGCTATCATGCAGTCACACAGTGTTATGACGGTTTGTTAACTTTCATAAGAATTACTTTAAAAGTGATATCACAAATTGCTTTTGGAGAAGCTGAACTTACAGGTCTCACAGGAAGGCCAAGTGGATTTATTAATGATTGAGATATTCTTTCCTTTGGATGGTGGAACTTGCAATCGGATCCATATTTGCAGGTCCCAGTGCTCATAAAGTATCTACATTCTGGTTGATCAGGTCGATTTGGGAGAGCTGAATTTATCGCCTGCCCGCCGAAAAGTGACTCCCCCAGATTCATGAAGTCATAAACAAGATTAGATCCAAGATAACCAGTAGGCATTGTTGGGTTCATACTTCCCTATTTTGAGAAACAAAGTCACAGTCAAAACAAAAGATTTTAACTCAATTTGCAGAAAGTGCCGTTAACTGTGTGCTCCTTCAATTAGTAACCAAAACCCAACATCATTAATTATCATTAAAAGGCGAGATGCTCCAAAGATTTCCTTAAGAAGAAGACACCTTTTTTGTTTCAGATATTAACAGGGATATGGATTCCAAATGTGCTTCCCCATCACCATAATAAAATTGATGGAAAGTGTGATGAATAACTGTATGTATATGTATCTAGACATATCAATCAGACATTTTGAATTAAAACATGGTATCGTGGTTTATAATCCACTTGCATTTATATATCAATCAGACAACCAAATTCTAGGTGCCTCCAAGTGAATAACTATTGCCTAATGCTTCATTCAGCCACCCAAAACTATTATGTGTGAGAGTCATTCATACATGCAGAATAACACTGAGCAAGGCCAGAGCAAATATATAGATAAACAGGACACTCAACATCCTCAACTTAACTAACCATGTAGTTGTTCCAGCTCTGCACGGGTATAATGCCTTGTGAAGAAGAGAGAAAAGGAGGCACATAAGATTGAACACCTTGCCCAGATAAATATGACACTCTTGGTACTGCTGACCATGCAGGAAACCCTCCAGCATATGGTAAACCTGATGTAGGGATAATTGTTGAGGTAGGAGATCCAGCCAAGGGATATGCTCCAATGGAAGCATGCTGTGGATGATGAAACTTGCATGCAACACCAAACTTACAAGACCCGGTTCTCATGTAATAGGGACATGATTTTTCTTCCTAAATGCAACAACAATCAAAGAATGTTGATAGATTGCAACGGTTTCTTTTATGAACAAAAACAAAATGATCAGCAATCAATTATAAAAGTGCTCAAGGTGCAAAGGGATGCGCAAACCTGACGCATTGGAAGACCTAAAGTATTGAATGACACAGGAGCAGCACCACGCCTGTCCTTTGGATGATGGTATTTACATGTTGATCCATATTTGCATGTCCCTGTCTTAAGAAAATACTGCAATGCACATCTCAAACAAGTTAATCAAATTGAAAAAAGCACTGGAATAGTGTAAAAAATATCCCATTGAAATGGACTGTGTAGCATACAAAATTCTTCAGATTACACTTCGGTTCCGTAACCCGATATTTATAGTATAATAGATGTGTAACTTAAGTTCATATATTTTATTCCTTTCCTAGTTCAAGTATGCCATAGCTGGCATCAAATAAAATTTTGCCATCATAATGAAATCTTATGATTAAGATCTATAGGACAAAAACCGCATAATATGACCACTAAAAATCAAACAAATCATCAATAGAAAACAAAAATGGTAGACGTTACACTGACAGCATAACTACTCTACTTTTGTCCAGTTCATTAGGTATCGCTACTTCAGTTTGACATTTTCTTTTCCATCATTTAATGGTTTGTTATCAGTGCACCAGTAATCAGTAAGCTAAACATTTCAAACAGATCAGATCTATTATTGAAAGGGACCACAAAAAGGACAAACATAAATGCAAAAGACCAAGTAAAGTTTTTGCCAGAGGGACATTGCAAAATATGAAACGCATAACTTCAGGACTTCTTATGGAGTTTTCTACAGACGCAAGATATTTTATTGTTTATTACTTATAACAAAACAAACCTCAAACTTCGTTTGAACACACTATAGTGTTCTTATATGAAAACGCATCCACAGTCAGTTTCATAAAGAATAACTCCGTTATGACTAATGAATCAACAACTATCCCAAAGCTTAAGATGCTAGGCAAAGACACAAGAACGGTTCTAAATTACACCCCTAACAAATTCAACAGAGGGAAAAGTTGCAAAACATTTACATTTTGATCGCCAAAATAAACATACCTCACAATCAGGTTGCCCGGTCCTCTGGGGGAGTTCTTCACCATAATGAGAACCCTGAACATCTAATTAAGTATTAGAAACTTCCCTTTGTTTGCATATGATAAAACTGAGAAGCAGATTTAAGAAATTCAATAGGAACTAAGAGATTACAATTACACAAACTACATCCTTTGTCAAATGTTTGGCCAAAGGGGTTGCTTAATATATACTCAGAAGACAAGGAATGAAAAGGAAACAAAAGAAAGAGCTCTTACAATTGAAATATGAGCAGGGTGATGGTAGCGACAGTTACTCCCATAACCACACATTCCAGTCCTCAAATAATACAAGCAATCGGGTTCACCGGGTCGATCTGGATATTGGGTAGATTGAGCTGCAGCATCTCTATCCCAATTATCATTGATTTTCAAACGACGAATCGCTTCTACGAAACAGATCAGCCAGGAATCAGGCAAAGTCTATCCAAGCTCTCATTTGAACAAACTAAACCAATAGCTAACATTTTCACCTCAAAAAGCACAACAGTGTTCCCTAAAAGATTTTAAGATCAAAACATGTAGGCGATCCTTCGTAGCATCGTTAAAAGGGGTTCATCAACTATGTAAACCCACGCGTGATCAAGCATAACAGCTCAGGTTAGGAAAGTAAACTTTGAAAAGAAAAAACTAAACCATGTTCTAGAAAATCCCCAAAGGTCTCTCGCAATACATTGTGTGAATCATCAGAACTCTCCAAAACAAAATCGTTGTACCATAAAAAGAAAGGCACGATATCATAAATGAAACAAAAATGGTTTTGTGAAGACAATCTAATACCTAACATTCCCTAGCGAAACAACACAAAGCCATGATGATTAAGCGATGATCAGGAGCATTTAAAGCAGGAATCGTGACAAAAAAAAACAAAGGAAAATAAATCACCAGAAAAATCTGCACCACCTTCAATGTTGTCACCAGAAGGTGTAGAATCAGCATTCCTGAGAACCTGCCTGTTTTCTGGCATCTGGTAGCGTTGAAATGATAACAAGAGACTCTTTTTGGTTGTTCGATCAAACCCAGAAGACCCCTTTTGAGCCTTTAAGAAGAAATCAGCGCACAACACTCTCAAATTAACTCACCCCACATGGTAAAATGATCATCAGGAGACAGTGAAAATTGACCAAAGACTGAAAACAATAAAATAAACAGAACTTTGCCCGGAAAAGAAAAAATATTAAAACCAACACAAAAACAAAGGTGCAAAGAGAGAATCAGAGGTAAAATTGAGAAGAATCAAATGTGAAATCGTGAAAAGAGATTTAGTAATATTCCAATTGGATGAAAGTTGGCGTCAAATTAGATTAGAGTTCCTGGCTGTGGTTCTGCAATCTACGGAACATTTTGGATCTTTGAATGTGAAACCCGACAAGTTAATAATAATAATGTTAATACAGTAATACTAAAGTAAGGTTCTTGCGCGCGTGTACGAACATTTAATTCTCTGTACCATATTACCCTCCACGTGGCACCTCCACAACACGTTTACGTGAACCAATATTTATTTCGTTCACTTGGCGCGTGCTCTTCAACCACTACTACAAATTTGGATTCTTAACAAAATTTAATTAGCCTGAAAAAGTAGATGCCAATTATGGAATTCGCAAGTTTTTACCAACTCTTAATATTATCTCAAATCTCCAGATTTAACCACTTTAATTCTTTTCATAAATAGACCTCTCCATTTTTAGCTTCATATTCAACCACTCATAATCTTTTTTAACAGATAAATAAACCTATATATATACCATTTTTATATCATAAATTTCATATCTTAAATTTCCTATTTTTAATTTAATGGCCTCAAAACTTTCTTCTCCATTCTTTGCACCACAATGCTATTATTGTAAAAAATATATATATTTTTTTTAAGTTAAACAAACAGCTTTAGTATTATTATCTGATTGTCATGTACGATAAATCCATTCATTTTAAATTTAATTATCTAAAACCTGTATTTATGATCATTTCTGCTTAGTTTTCATATACAACTTTTTACCGTTACTTTCCATTGAACTCTTTTTTTTAATACGACGTAGCCACAAAGTATGACTTTTTGAGACACGGAGGACCAAACATCCAATATTATAAATTTGTAGCATACCCTTTTTAGATAGAATTATGCATTTAATATTAACTAAAAATAGATATAGATTGAAATTGTTATTATTAAATATGATATAAATAAAAATGATTTATTTTCATATGAGCCTAGTCCTGTTTTTAAATTTAAAATTTATATAGTTTTTTATTTATTTCTTCAAGCATTCTATTCTATTAAAAATTCATGAATAGTTTATAGTAAGTGTGCCGTTGGTGGTGAAAATAATGGTACAACAGTATTTAAAATCTAGTTACTTTAGAGATTTGACGTTATGAAAAACCATCGTTTTCTATCAACCATCGTTCAATTGCTTTTTAGTAATGTTATGCAACGTTAGATTTCTTATTCCATTTTTTTATTGCATTTTTGTTGCTCATAAGCAATAATATTCGAAATTATATTAAAATATAATCAATGTAAATTAACTAATATTAACTACATTGAACCTTGTTAGTTAAACGGGGTTTTGAAACGTTTCATTTAGCTATGCGTAGATCCGTTATACAAAAATATTTACATTTTTTAATTAACTAGTAGAATGGTTTGTGTCCTGCACTCATACACCAAAGATTTTTAAATGATTTGTGAATATTGAGATTTATTTATTATAATAAAAATTAGTTACTGGTAAGAAGATAAGATGAAATTTGCATCATAACAACAAGTGAGAGAGTGTTAAATAAAAAGCGATAAAAATTTATTCATTATCATTTTTGCAACTCGTATATATATATATATATATATATATATATATATATATATATATATATATATATATATATATATATAGTTAGTTAAAAGCTATTAATAATTGTATTTTAACATGTAATATAACTTTGAAACATGACATGTGTGTCATAAAAAATAACATCACAAGTCAATAATTCTAATTTGCAATATATTAGAAAGTGTAAAAAATAATATCGACAAACTTATCAGTCAAACCGTGTAACGGACTCTGTGCATGCCACAGTCGTACGATCTTAATTGGAGTTCCAAATTTTTTTAATTTTTTTTTTGTTTTATACTTTTTAGAAGGATTTAACTCTCGTTTGATATTACTTTAGTCTTTCATTTAGGATTAAAACATGTTATTATATTTCTTAACATAGTATAAATGATTTTTTAAAATTATAATAGTATAATTAAAAAATATTAGTTTCTTTAAAAAAAGGTATACTTTGAGAAAAAAAATTGGGAAATTGTATTTCTTGAATCTATTTTGACTTTCAGATATTACCGACGGTTGATGTATTTGTTATCAATACTAACGAAGAAAAAAGTAGAAGACTTTTCAATTTTCTTTCAAAGGATGAGATGAGAATTTGGAGGATCTTGACCGTCAAATTACGAGAAGCAGGACTTGGCCGTCTGATTCACGTTACGGTGGAATCGTGTAAAACGGTGAAATGTTGTAGGTGGTTACAAGGGCAGAGACGTCATTTCAAATCGATGCCAGAACTTCTGATAAAAATATCACAGTGCAGCATTGACGTATCGGTGGTGTTGCCGAAAATCGTCGCCGTTAAAGGGAACTAAGAGAAGCTAACTTAGATACGCGCCACGTGGAAATGAATTGGCCATTGATTGGAAAAGTCTGTGGTGGGCCCTTGGTTTCTTGTTGTCGGCAGCGTTATTTTAATTTAATCAATGAAGCATGCGTTTTTGCATCATCAATACACCCATGATGTAATATTAATATTGCTAATATCATAATTATCATTCAATTTGTTTACTAACATTTATTTCTTTCAACAATACAAAAATAAAAAAATTATAATTTCACCACAAAATATTATATTTATATATATAATAAATATAATTGAATGTAGTATTATCCATTGTTTGAATATAAGGTAATGAATTGATATTAAATGAGTGTATTTGTTTGGGTTAAGAAGGAAATATTAAGCTAGTATATTGAAGATGTGGTTGATTCTGATGATTGGCGTCCTTTAAGAATGGGTAAGGGTGGTCCATGTTTAACCCATTTTCATTTTTTACTAATGCCATTATCTTTGTGGGGTAGGCATCAACCAACTACCACAACTCATTAACAACATTCTTTACCATTTTTGTTCATCCTCTGCTCACACAATTAGGTTGTCTTAATATCAACTTCTCTTCTCCACTAGTGTGATCCAGCATGAAACAATTACAACAATGTCTTTTTTCTTTTTCATTTCACAGTTAAAACACAACTGTCTTGTTGGAAAGTGAAAGCATTATCCTTTGTTGCCAACATGATACAATTCTTAATCATTATTATGGGTATATTTGGATATATCATGTACACTATTTAGATTCCTTTAAGTAAATATTAGGCATTCATTTCAATTTTTGTGTTTGACAAATTATGTCATGGGAAAATATTTATAGTCATTTTAGTTCATAAAACATTACTTTGTATAATTAAGAAAAGTCCAGATAAGTTATTATGATTTCTTTTAGTTTCATTTCAGTTTTTCACTTTTTTTTTATTTATATGAAAACATTTCGAAATATATAATTATTATCCATTCACATTACATGACCAAAATACAAATAAATAAATTATTTGTTTCCATATCAAAAACATCATAAAATATATGTAGACATAATATTTTTTAAACATTATTATGTATATTTTGATTTAATCTTATTTATACGACAAGGGTTATGCTTTTGTTATTGAGTTATTTACTTTTCATCATTCATTAAATAGTACAAACTTTTATATGATCTCACCGTTTTCTGTTTTTATGACTTATAATATGGATATAACTTGGAATTGGAATTGTAATCAAATCTTCTGACATAATACACCATATCAATTCAATACCATCACCTAATTATTGTTTAAACGGTATATTTATTGGGTTATATATATTTTTTTATACGAAGGTTATAATCATTAAGAAATTGCAGTTTTATGTATATGATATTGGTTTTATAAGACATTTAATATTATTTTTATATTAAAATCTTAAGATTATGTGATTATGAACTTTTATGTAGTGTTTAAATTTGTCTATTATATTTAATATAGGACTTTGACTCACATTTAGACCATTTTTAACATATATCACTTTAACAACATAAAGAACATTAATTTTTTGATTTCACATAAACATTTTCAAACTATTTATTACGATACATAATATAACAATAAACACATAATCGCTCATTTTAAATCAACCAGCAATAAAAATAATTAATTTCAACAATATAACCAAATATTAGCAGATGAATGACATTGGAGCGATACTACATCACTTGAAATTATCGTTCCAGAAAATAACAAAGCATTTGTTTATTGCTTAATATGTAGGTATGTAGATCAAGTAACAATCCACGTTACTTTAGTAACAAGATTAATGTTTCGACGATGTATTTTTCGTGAGGGAAAAAATCACTATAAAAAAATAATATTTAAGTTGTATAAACGAAAATTTTCATACATAAACGCGTTATTAAATTTAATTTAATTTTTTCATTTGTCTTCTTAAGAAAAAATGTTTTAAGATTAATTCATGGTCATACAATTTGTTTATTAAAATAAAGTTTGAATCTATATACTTATAGCTTATATTTTTATATAGATTTTCAAAATACTATGCTGAAGACATTACGTATAAAAGCATAATGAAATCTGATAAGAAATGATAGAATAGATTTAATTTATCTTACTTTACTTAAATAATAATAATAATATCTAATGATATTTTTTAACACGTTATAATCTATTATAAATGAAAATATAGTAAAAAATAAATAAAAATACATATAATTGAACTAATTAGAAAAATAGATGTTGTGTTGTATGGGTTAAATTTAATTTTCTTAATTTTGATATAAAATTAAAATTTATTCATATCCTAAATTTTGAAATATTTTGATATCAAAACTTAAAAAATAATAAACCGAATTATTTTTACTCGATAACGTTAAATTTGTATTTTTGTTATACAGTGTTTTATATTAATATTTGAATAAAAAATATTAATTTAAAATATTTTTTTACACGAATTTTTTTTAACGTAATTAGTTAAAAAATTATATTTTTTTGTTTTTAAAATTTTAAAATTAAAATTTAAGATAAAAATATATTTTTAATTTTATATTAAAATCAAAAGACGGTGAAGATATTTAATTCTTTATTATTATTTATATTTATTTGTATCAGTAACAATTTAGATTCCTAAGTTTGGAAAAGTGACATCAAAACAAGAAAACTTCCTGAAGATATTTGGCAAAAAAATAATTGGTTTTGTTCTCCCACGTTACGAGAAAGACAACATAATCATTGTTTTATTTTTGAAAAAATATGGGCTTCATTTATGAAAGATTTTTGTGTCTCAGAACTTTCTTAAAAATGATGAAGGGTGGAAGGTAGGTATAGAAGGATGTCTCATAGTTTTTAATTCAACAAATCAATTCTTTATTATTTTTTCTATATATTACTGTTGAAAAAAGCGTTGCACAATTAAACAAAAACTAGTCTGTATTTCAAATTTACTTTGTTAATACACATTATTGAATTATTTTAATTAGATATTATGGGAAGAAAAAATGAACATAAAATTTGAAAATTGAAATCTTGATAAAACTTGAACCATTAATCACTTGTGTATTAGTAGTAGAATCATATGCCGTAATGTTTTTATTGAAAAATTATTTGTATTTAGAAATGAAATGATTTTATGATAATTTGTAGAGTATAGGATTTGATTTTGTTATGTTAGGTTGATGATGAATGAAATAACGTGATGGTGGTGGTGAATCAAAGTGGGTCCCAGAGAAAAAGTGAGCGTTGGATACGTATTACGATTCGAGTGAGGCACGAGGAACGAGGCCAAGTACCTTTCGCTCTCACGGCAGACAACGTAAGATTTGGTGGTCCTGCGACACGTCGGAACAAATGCAGCCACCAATTGTAGATTGACACGTGTCAGATGACCCATTCCTCAAAATCAAATTTTGAATCAGGTGGTCTCGAGGAACGGTGAAAGATTAATGGCCTAGTCAAGAAACTTGATGAGGCTGTGAGGGTGTAGAGTGCACACTATGTATACTTTATCAAATACTCACTACTATCTTCTTCCACGTGTTCTTTGTGCCCAATATACTGGACGAAAAAATTTTAGTTCTATATAATTATGTGACATTATTCTTACACATAAATTATTTGATATTTTTTTTTAATTTTAAATTTTTAAGATAATAGTTTTATGAATCTTTAATTTTATATAATATTTAATTTTGTCTATTTTATCTCATGTGGTAAACTATTTTAAACGTAACGGGTTCACGGTGATTTGTTACCATCATGAAGAGAGAATTGTGAAAAAGTTGGGAGTGAAACGAGTATTTATTTATTTATATTTCTCTTTTAGTAATGGAGAAGAAAATTTATATTTCTCTATATTTCATTAAAAAAATGAATTAGTATGTTAGACTTTTTATTTTCCGCTTTATCTCTCAGCTAGAAAAAGAGGGAAACTATGTGCCTAATTTGTTTTAGTATTTGTTTTTTGTCAAGTCTCACGTATTTCATTGCTATCAATCATAAAATAGACAGTTAACTAAAAAGACAAGTCGTATTATTGTATTCACTTTTTTAGAAAAAAAAAAATGGATTGTAACTTGCATAGTGTAAACATAAAAACTTTAAGAATAAGTGTCTTCTAATAAATAAAAAATATACGCCTTTTTGTCAAAGAACATTCTGAAAACTATGGGAAGAATAATACACTTTTTTGTTTTTAAATGTATGGAAGCATCACTAACACACTTTGTTCTTATGAAATTTGATAATAAATAAATACACTTCAATAAAAATAAACCAATAATTTTTTATGGATATTTTTGTTTAGAATTTAAAGAGTCAGAACTTTCAATGCAATCGCCTTAAAGTATTTTTAATATAAAAGAATACAAACTTTATTAAAATGACAAGAATCTAAAGGTAAAGAGAAAAGAACTTAATTCTTAAAGATATGACTGGAAAGGGAAATTATCATAAAAATACACGAACCAAACAATAACACACAAATTTAATAAGAAAATTAAGTTAAAGCATGAATACAAACAAGATTAAAAAATATAATTTAAGAAATTAATTGGAAGAAAGCTCAATGGAAAAAAAAGAAGATGAAACGTTAATATAAATTGTTGGATGAAACAGATACACGGGTTAAAATTTAATTGTCACTTTTATCCATATTTATATATACCACATGTAATATATAACAATAAAAAATTAATGCAACTATTTTTGTCACCCATGAGACTTACCTTAGACATCTTTATATGGTATTTGTTTATATGTTTATTCAATTATATTTTAGTAACATAAAAGAATGTACTTTTAATTTAGTAACTTCTTGAGTGAGAAATTGATTCATTGTTCTTGTAACGTAAGTTAAATAAAAAACGCATTATGTTTGATTGAACACTCATCCATCTTTTCGGTGTACAGTACAGAAATATGCATTATAAAACGTAACATGTTTTTTTTATTTATGGAAAATTTAAATTAAAATGCTGATAGTCTTTTATTTAGAAAATAATCACGTTTGTGATGTCAATTTTAATAATCAAATATAAAGAGAACGAGTCAACAATAATCATGAATTGTGCAACAAGACATAGAGAGTGTTGTTGACTACATACATACCACGCTAAAAATTAAATAAATATTTAAATTATTCCATACAAAACCAATCAGTTTATATTTTAATCAATATAACAAATTAAATATTGAAAATAAAGACTGGAAAAAGAGAAAAACGTACATGTAAAAGTTCAGTGCTTTAGTTGTTTTTTTTTTCTCAAAAGAAAACTGATTTTAAATTGTTATGGTTTTTTTTTTTTTCCTTCAGAGTATGAAGTTTGAAGTTAGATACTAATGTGTTATACACACAAGGAAGTGAAATACAATTTCCAAAATTTGTTTCAATATTTAATTATTAAATTTTATAATTTCCATGACTTATTAATTATTTAGTGGATGTTTGCAAGAGAGTCATACTTAAAATAAATAGAAGCCGACAGTGAGACTCGTGTACGACAAGCATGTAAAACAAATCAAGAGTTGGTTTCTAAAGGGTCAAGAACATTTTCATGCAAATTGATGAAGTATGATGAAGGTCAAGTAAATTAGCAGCATTTTCAATCAAGAAGTTAAATGTCACATTCACAATTCTTCTATTTAATCCACTTTCATTTTATAATAACCATTTTTTTAAAAAAAAAATCTAAACACTTTTCTTACATTTTTTTATCTATTTGAATATTGGACTATGCGGCAAGACTCTTATTGTCGAAGTCTACAATTTTATACAATCAGAATCTCGAATACTCGGAATATGAGAACTTGCATAGGATATTAATGACTCAAGTTGATCTATGTTCGGTTAAGATTGTAAATATGTGTTATAATTGAGTTCTTTGTGTAAGTAGAACAATATGTAAGAGATAGAGCTCTAAAGAACAACTATGAAATAGAGAGTTGTTTAAACAAGGTAAGAGAAACTAGTATTATTTTGCATCATTTTATCTATCTTTTCTTAATATTGTGTGTGAAAATATATGACTGGATGCTTAAATTGGTATGTATGTATTTGTTCAATTGATTGACATATGAGAATTGTTGAATTGGTGATGCTAAAATGAATGATTGAACTAGTAAATTGAGTTATGATTTGTGGTTAAATTTGTGGGATGATACATTTGGCTTATAAGGAGTCATTTAAAACGTATTTTCAATGTTTTTCATTTGAACAAAAGATGAGAACATTCTCTAAAATCAAAGGTACCTTTTATTGTGCAAAATTGTGAGTTTGTATTATGTAGATCACTAGACGAGCTCATTCATTGATGGGCGAGCTCATTCGTAGTTGGGCAAGCTCATTCGTCACTGAAAAGGTGTTAATATTGAGTCTGGCAGAGAGTCAGAGTAGATTTTCTAGCTAGGCGGGTACGTGTTTCCTATTATGACTCATCCTAGAAAATTTGGGATTCTCATTTCTTTAACCGTTGAATCGATTTGAAATTTTGATGGCTGGTCTTAGATACATGATCCTTCATTTTGACCGTTGGGATCTTTGATTTGAGGTTTGTAATTAGAAAAGTTGAACACTTAAGATTTCACTATTTTAGGTTTCTCTTTTGTGAAAAACATTTTTATTTGAGGTGTTAATGAGTTATTTTGTACTTATTGGTGGTCTAGGTTTAATCTTGGAATAAAATAAAGTATCTTGTGGATGATAGATGTGTTTGATATTGTGATATGAAATGTATAGCATGCCAATATGATGAAATAATTATATATATATATATATATATATATATATATAGTTTTGTATTGTATAAATATTTCATTCGATCAAAAACCTTTATATATAAAAGAAACATATCATTCAGATTTTATGAAGCGTTATATATACATGTTATACATTCATGTGATGGTCTATTGTGTAATACTTAACTTATAATAGTTCAATTAGTAGTATTAATATACTAAATCAAAATGTTACAACAAATATCACAATAATTGATAACAAATATTTAAATATTTAGTAAGTAAATTTCAAGTTTATTTTGTCTAATGCTATAATGCAATTTCAATTCATTGGTTCTTAAAATTTGTTATAATCGTTAAATTAATTATGTTTATTTTGTTGACATTATTATATTTATTTACATATTTTAGATTAATTTCAAGATAAACATTTAAAAAAATTATAGTAATATCTTTTTACAATTATTTTATAAAGATGAACAAAATAACCTATAACATATCTCAATTTTTTAAATTTTTATACAAACATTCCCTTTATTTTAAAAAAAAATGTATTTTCATTTTTTTTTTATTTTACAAATGTACTCACTTAAGTTTTAAAAACAATATACTTATACCCCTAATAAATAATACTATTATAATTTATGTTGTAAGACTCAAATTGAATTCACCGGTTAAAATGCTCTAGTGTCCGATTCATTTGAATAAAAAACGGGCCTTCAATTTAACTGACTTGTTGAAAATCGGTAAACCACTAAACAATATTTACAATTACCTAATTTTCTTTCCATTTTATTTTTTAGAACTTTAATATTTTTAAAAAGTTATTACATATTGCTAATATATAAACTTAAATATTATGGCGGAATATTTGATTTTTATGTATATTCTAAATGTTTAAATTTATAAAATATGCAATTTTTATTTTTTAATATTATTAGACTATGACATTATATTTATTTAATTATTTTTTCATTTAATTTAATTGTCAGCATCATTTTATTAATATTAGTTCAACCAATAAACTATGAACATTATTTTAATCAATTTAATAATAAAAATTGAAAATCAAATATTATAATAGTGAATAAAATTGAGAATATAAATATAGGTTGAGAAAATCTTATATGGTGTAATTGTAATTTACTCTTTATATTATCTTAACATGAATAATCACATGATACATGCTTATACTACCTGGACCCGACCCAAAAAAAAGCCCATGATCACTTTTAACTCGCTTTTTTAGGCAACAAAAAAAAAAACATACGAAAACATATAAGATTATTACAAAAATGTTTGATAGCAGTTTAAATATTTAACATGATTATATATTTAAAATTTGTACTCTACACCATTAATTGATCTAAAACAATTTTCGGTTAATTGAACAGTCTATAGATCAAAATTAACAAAATAAAAAAACTTTAAATACTGTGATAAAAAAGAGATAAAAAAATATTGTGATTCAATTTCACATGGTTGTTTTGCAAAGTTCATATGAGAATATTATATTCATATACCTTTTCTTCTTTTCCTCCAATTCAATATTAGAAAAATCAATTATTTAAACAAAAGCATAAATAAATTAACAATAATTTCTAACTTCTAAGAATACACTATTCCTAAAGAAGAAAACCCATGATTCTCATCCTCACAATTTCCAACACAGGAATATAGAACACAATGATGTGAAGAAATTTATTTTCACTTCCATTGGGCAACAAGGAAACAAGGTCAAACAAGGAATAAATTTGGGAAGAAGCACTCAGAATTTTCAATGTATCAAGCAAAGGTAATACGGTCAAATAATCAATCTAAAGCACATATTCCTTAGTCCATGCACTTGCATATGTTCCCTATGAAGGAAAAAAAATGATACAATAGAAATTATATATGGGATTAAACTATCACTTCTAACTCAAAAAACTTAACAATAAATTTATAAAATTTAATTTTTATACATTAATTTGATTCATTAATATCACTTGAAAGGAATTTGTTCACCTTTGAATTCATATTGATATAAGACAAGAGGTTTTGGAATTTGGCCTCATATATTCTCATTCTCTGTATTAACATCACATTAGCACCAAGAAGGGGTAACTTGCATGCAAAAAACTTTGAATGAAGAAGAATAGGTGAATAGGTGAATAGGTGCATGAGGAGTGACAATCATTGACTTTGAAGGTCACAACAGTTACCATAGTGGGGTCATGGAATTTTAAAAGCACTCCATAGCCACAATGGTCAAACTTTGGCATGAAGCCACCATCATATATGCACAAAGTTGACATGCCAATGCTAAGTAAAATCAACCAACTTTGCATTGGTCTAACACATGTGAAAGAGAAACACATTCAATTTCCATGGAAAAAATGGAACCACTCACCACCTATTTCATTATTATATTGCCCTTCACATTTTTAACTTTGGTTTTTTCTTGTTTGAGTTGTAATTATTAGCAATGTATGGTAAATAAACATTCCTTTGTAATTTGAGTTGTAACATTTTATGATATTTTATTTCTAGTAGTGTTTTCGCATCTCACTCCAACATCTTTATGTTTTTATTATTTTTTATTTTTAAAGTATTTACTATTTTTGTAAAGTAAGATGTAAATCAATAAATAAGAAAATTATGGAAAATAAATAGTCAAATAACACCAAAGTTCTTGAAATTAGGCAATGTTCATTCGGCTGACTATTTTTTCCCTACCTCGTGGTTTCTTCATTTCCATGGGTTTTGGAAAAGTAAAAAAATAAAATAAAATCGTGTTTTAAAATTTTAAATTGTAGGATTTAGAGACAGGTTTTAGATTGTATAATTCAGAAAATAATTGGAATATATAATTAAAAAATTTGTCTCAAATTACATAATTTGGAAAACATCTTCGATTCCAAAAATATATTTTAAATTTTTATATTACGCCATCTAGAAACGTATTTCATATTATACAATACACCATTTTTAGATTATGGAATTTAGAAAAATATCTTATATTATATGGTCCAAAATATATATTCCGATTGTGTAATATTTAAAATTTATTTTCGGATTATGTAATAAAAAAATATTCTGATATATAAATAATTTAGATTTTTTTTTTCACACGTATGGAGTTGTTGAAGGAAGAACTAATGGGATAGTAAAAGAAATTGCCCGTTGGGCTAAGTAAGTGAGTCCAATAGTCTTATGAAAATTTTCCAAAGCCCATATATATATATATATAACAATTTTAACACATTTTTTTAAGAAAACAATAGCTTCTTTGATCTTTCAATTCCAAGCTTTGTTCGATTTTCTCACAAAGTCGAGAATTACGATGACATGAGATTATATAAACATTTGATTTGTGTTTTTAATAGAAGTATGTAGTTGAAAAAAAGATTTACTAAATTAAAAGTATCGATTGAAGTTGAAATATGAAAATATAAACAAACATTGAAATACGATTTCAAGCCAAATTTTAACTGCTACGAAGGACAAACAACGCACTTCCATGACCTGCCACTTCTGCGGAGAATGTATCATTCGTTCTTATATGTGTTCCACTCCACGTTTCGGTTCCCTCATAAACGCTCAACGTTCTTCTACCTGGTTGCACAATACTAAGGTCTACAACGTTTGCAGATATTGTTGTTTTCTCATCATTTAGATTGAAAAAAGCAACATAGATCTCCCCTAAACAAAACAACAAGTAACGTTAAGTAGTTGGACAAAACTTAGAGTAGTTTCTTAATTTAGTTAACGTTAAGTCTTTCTTACACTAACATTTAATGTAAGACTTTTCTTTATGTTATTTTACTACATAATTTGGTATTGGAGAAACATTGGACTAGAAAAGTGTAATATAGATGAAATGATGATGATGGTTAGACAAACCATTTCTTCCGGTTGCAATCCAAGATCTAATCCCATCGGTCTTGGCAGAATCTACTGTTGCGATATGAGGAAACTGCATAAAAAAAAAGCAGAAACAGTGCCAGTGTAAGTTTTTATAAACATTGATTACAAAGGAAAAAAAGCAAGAAAATTTCCACGTGCCTCCTGATTGTTTGAGCTAAAAGAGTTTATCTCCAGAAGGGTAGGATTTGTTATAAGATCAAAGGTCTGTGGATCAATATTCCGTAGATCCCCTCCGTACATAATTGGAGACTTTGCCATACACCACAAAGTCATCTGTGAGACGAGAATAACACCACTTAGAATTTATTACAGTAATTCGATTAGGCTGTGTGTTTTTGCATATGTACCTGAGTTCTTTGCTCATCTTGAGTAAGATTAGTAGACCTATGTGGACCTTCATGAGCATCTATAGAAAAACAAAACAGAAAAAAATAAAAGTTTTTTATACTTTATATTCTTAAACATCTAGCATAAAAAACTCACTGAATGTAAATTAGAAAATTATTATGCATTGGATGTAAATTGGGAACTGCTTAGAATTCCATGACTAGCTTGATCCTAATGAAGTAAGGAAAAAGTAGAAATGCAAGGGCATTTAGGCTAACCTGCATCAGTTAGCCATCCAAATGGTAGCATGTCCAAATCAGGCCAAGATTTTCCCTTGAGACCTTGTGCTCCTGTTAAATTTGATGCGGCAAAGTCTCTGAAAGGTAAATCAAATGAGTGAAAAATGTAGATGATTGTGACGGTAGAGTAGCAGAAGAAAGGTGGAAGAGAAATTGACATATTTTGAAGTCAAACGTTGGATGACGCATTTAATCAAATACCTTGATACATTAAAATGAGATAATATTGCTGGCCATGCATCCCAGTCATCTTTTGTTACACGGTACATGTTAACCAGACTACTAACCATCTGAGCCATTTCTGGTGTTGCACTTACTCCAGGAGACAGGGAAAATACAATGGAATTGTTAAGGCCATTTAGAATCTGCATACAATGTAACTCAATGAAATGAGGACAATGCTTTTTATTTCTTGGCTTTTAAAATTTTGCAGTAAAATTTTGCAGTATACCTCTGATACAGATGTTATCTCACCCAAATCCAGGTCCTCGCCAAATACACAATCTAGTTTCACTGTAACAGATCAAAGCAGAAAATTCATATAAATGTGTCAAAATTGAAAGTACAATGCACGATCTACTGTGAGAAATGAAAGTGTTGCATAATTTGTGATAGTTCAAACATGATAAGAATAATGCATTTTAGTGGATTGTATACCAAAATCAACTCCCCATGAAGCATATAACTCATAAATTGATCTTAGAAAGGCTTTTCCAGCTCCTGTTGTTACATTTATAGCCATGAAACTGTTATTCAACCATCTACAAGCCCTTGATGGGATTCCAATGTCTTTTGCGTTCCACACTCGACCAGATTCCGTGTAGGGTTGTCCCTGGTAAGGTTCAAGAACAGAAAAATAAGTTCAAATAAAATTGACGGGTATATATAGTACACCAATATTTTCTTTTTAAATTATATTGTCATTTTTATGAATTTATATATTTTTTATAATGTTTACATATAGATACGTGTTAAACTGAATCGTAAAATTGAAATAAGTGTTTATTTTTCTATTTAATATATATATATAGATATATATATATATATATATATATATAATATATATATTATGTAAGTTATACGGTCGGTCTGTGCTGCTTTGTATTAATCCGTATAGATTATAATTATGCAGAATGGACCGACAAACTTAAAAACTCAACTCATCCACACTTTTTCTTGCGGACTATGGGTTATGGAAACGGGTTAACAAATTCAAAACTTTAACTCTTTTAAGAAAAAGCTAGGAAACTAGTTCACACAACCTATCATCCTTGATCACTAGAGTTAGAGGTGTAGATAAATTTAGCTTATAAAGAGAAAACTATTAATACAAGATGAGAATATATGAATTTGGAATCAAAATTAACATTTTCTTTTATAAGAGTCTTATAGAATTTATAAAAGTTCAAATTTAAATTTATCATGCTAACATCTTACCGTTAATTCATCATTATTCACCTTTTGATCTACTTTTTGTTACGGCATTAATATTCCTTTCTAGATTCAACGTCAAAATATTTAAAATTGTTTATTTACATTAACATTTTAAGTTTTCATGCACATTAATTACTTTACAAAAATTATTTATATTAAAATCTTTTTTATATAGAAAATCTTAAATAGCTTTTATGTCCTATATTTTTTTCTTTATTAAAATCCAAACCGCTTACATTTTTCCAAATCAGCTACAAAACTATTCGTGGAGTGGATGAAGTTGTTAATATTTTAATATTATATTAATAGAGAATAACGTTTAAAACTATTTATTAGTTAAATTGCGATTACTTTCTAACTTTAGTTATTACAATAATTTATCACACTAGAATCAATAAACTTTTATCCTGGTGTGGAATTAAGTTTATGTTTTAAATAAGATATAATTGAGTTGGAGTGTAGTAAAAGAATGAAAAAGTGATTGAAAAGCAATGAAATAGATACTAAAGAAAGAGAAAAGAAAAAAATTGCAGGAATGAGAAGCAATATACCGTAGTTGTATCTAGTATTGGCGTGTTGTTATTGAATGCTTGCGTACTGATTCCAGCCATAAGATGAATCCCAAACTTGAGACTCATATTATGAACTTTGTTTGCTACATCAGTGAACCCTCTTCCTCCTCCTGAAGAAGGCCATTTTTCAGGATCAGGGAGCATTCTTCCCCATTCATCAATCATGTCAAAACCAATAGAATTTCTGTCACCCTTCAGACTCCTATACCAGAGGAAATCCACAACAGCATACTGCATGGTTTCAGAGGAAATGTTATATATATACACACAGTTTTTTCATTACTAACATATTCAGAATAGTGCAATACAACACCTCGTATCCATGAGAAAGTAACTTTTCAGAAAGTATATTAGCATTCTGTAAGTATTCTTCTTCAGAAATGATCCAGCTAAATGCATCGTAGGAGTTCCAACCTCTTGGAGGGACGATAGCGTTTTCAGATGACACACTGAAACCAACAATAAGTCATCAGATTATGCAAAGACTCAGAAAGAACATCATGCTACATTGTTAGTGTTTATGTTTTTGTATTGTAATTCACTATAACAAAACAGACTTGTCGGATCTTTCGTTAGAAAACGAGTATTCGTTTGAGTTAGTCATGGAGACTAACCTTCGGCTTTAATATTATTGATAGGTATTTCAAAAGAATTCTAAGAGACTTGATAAAAATGAGACATTGACTAAAGAAATGTAAGAGAATGAACTTCTTCTGACTCAAAGCTAAAGTGGGGTGCACAAGATCATAAAAAACTCTCCTTTTTTATCCATTTGCAATGAATTAAAATTGAAACCAACAAGGAAGAGAATATAATGCTGAAATACCTTTGAATTGCACATAGACATAGCAGGAAGCAAAGAGAGAGAGATGAAATGCATTTCATGGTTGCAGCCAAGTCTGATCTAACCATGAAGCGTTAACCACCAGGGGATTCTAGTATTTATAAACTTTGATTTACGCTTTCATGCAAACCAATAAAAAAAAATTATATAAAAAAAGGTTTTTCTTTTTACAGAGTTCACACTTACACTTCACAGCTATACTTTATACTTTAAAGGTATTTTTCTCTTTAAGAAAATTTAATTTTTACATTTATAAAATAATAAATATAAAATATGTATTGTGCAGTAAATATACCAAGTGGTAGGGTACAACAAAACCTATTCAACTTTACTTACTTCCAATTAAAAAATATTATAATATTTTTTAGTTGGTGCAAATATTCATATATTAGTTTAATTACGTCATGATATTTCTTAATACTGTATATTTACATGATCTTTAGTATATCAAGTAAGTTATGACATTATCTTTGTTAATATACGATAAGTTGTCACATTTGTTAATACTATTTGATTCATATATATTAAGAATATATGTGACCAAATATCAATAGTTTGATTGTGTTATGATATTACTCATATATTTATATAATTTTTAGTATAAGTGTATAACATTATCTTTATTAATATACGATAAATTGTCATATTTATTGATATTATTTTATTTATTTATTTATTTATATTTTATTGATATTATACATTCTTACAATCAACCTCGTAGTAGTTTCCATAACACATGATAGGAAATACACTCTTTTATTCAAAAGATTCAAACTTTTTTTTGATTTGAGCATTAGATAATCTTTTATAAATTAATATTTTCCTGTATTCCAACCCTAAGGAACATATATATCAAGATTTTTCAATTTACTCGTATCCACGCTCCAATTCCAATAAGAACATGTATAAAAAATTATTTGTCAAAATAATACTATCCAAGTTTAATTATATTCTTTATTTTGATTCAGAAAAATGATTTTTGTGTTAGCCACTTCCGTGACCCAAATACACCTCTCCATTTAGAAAAAGAGACATAAAGTGTATCTCAATTGAAGGGCATTGAATACTAAATGGTTAATTTAATTTCTATTTTACATTAATATCTCAGGCTGAAGAGAATTCAAATAAATTTTTAATAGGGTTTGATTAAAATAACTAAAATTAATCTTTTTATTTATGTTAAACATACGTTATAGAAGTCTATCTTGATTGAAGAGTATTAAAAGACTAAATGATTAATTTAATTTCGGAAATTTTACGTTATCTCAAACTGAAGAGAAGTCAATAATTTTTTTCAATAGGATTTGGTTTAAATAACTAACGTTCATTTTTTAATTTATGTTAAACATATGTTATATTATTACTTAAATAATGTTAGAAGTTTCAATTGACTTACTACTACAAAAAACTTTATATTTTCTGTTCATTTTGTATTGAATCTTTTTTTAGGAAATATTTACAAATTTTATGGTGAAATTTTTTTTTTAAGAAATTACTACCAATTTTCTTGTAAAACACTTTTCGTAACAAATTTTGTAGGAAATACTTGTAAATTTTATAATTTTGTAAGAAATGATTACTCACAAAAGAATTACCTGCCAGTTAAAATTCCTAGAGAAAAATGACAGAAAAAATATTTTCTTGCAAATTTTTTTAACCAATTTGTAAAAAAATCTCATATAATATGAGAATTTCTAGTAGTGACTATTAGGCCAATTTAGAGTAGATGTGGATGAAAATTTCATTTTATAAATCAGTTTTGTATGGTTGAGTTAAACTTAAAATCTACTCCTTATCCTAGTATCAGAACGAGCTATGTCTTTGAATCTATCATAGCCATATTTATTATTTGTTCGGTTTATTGTTCTACTCGCTATCAGTTTACTTATTAATGTCTACTCACATGCATAAGTGAGGAAGGTGTGTTAGAAGTCCAACATCAACATCAACTATAGATAAGGTCAATTTAAAGTATATATATATATATATATATATATATATATATATATATATATATATATATATAAATGTAAACTTCATCTTAGAAACTGATTATATAAGTGTAAATTTCATCTTACAAATTATTATTTCTTAACAAATATCCATATCTGGACTATGAAATGAAAAACATAAATGAAAATTATGAATTGATTTGAATTTTTTTTGTTAGTTACAAGGGTAGGATTATAAAAGAAAATCAATTTGAGAGCCTTAGTGAACCATTTATTCTATTATTTGATAGATAAATGATAAAAAATTAACTATTTTTTATATGTTTTTTTATTTAATATTGTGAATATGTATGATTTACTATTAGAATGAGGAATGGAACACCTACATTTGTCTTTAATATAGTTGTAAAGATTAAATTATTTAAATAACTAATTATAATTAAGATGTAGTGATTTTTTAAATAATTAAATTTATCTGGATCTAGACAAAAAATAACATTTTTTTACCTAAAAAGATATACTTATACTGCTCAAACAACAAAAATCTATTAAAAATAATATAATTAAAATTACAATTAATTTTTTTATTCTAAAACCAGAAAAAATATGTAAATATATTATTTCCCAATATGTATTTTCTTAATGTTCGTAATCCGAGTTAAGGTAATGAAAAACGTTTTCTAACTCATTATTTTCTTATTTTGTCGTGAATGTCTGATAAGATCTGGGACACCGATTTAAAAATTTACTAATCAAAACTTTATCAAAATATCACTAAGTGACACCATATTTCATATCTCCTTGATACATAAAACTTGTCTTGCACAGTATCATTTAAGGCAATGAAGGAAGTTTTGACAAATTTAAATGAATGTTCACTTTCCATATTTAAATTTAATTATTAATTTAAATTTAATGAATAAATAAATTATTGAATTAATATTATGTACATATAATTTTAATAATTAATTTCTATTTAATATTAACCGACAGCATTCTATTTATTATATAATTATATTTGAAGTAAATACTAAAATATAAATATACTATTAACTTATGCTTTTATTATATTAATAAAAACTCGCGTGTCTAATTTTTTTGTAGTAAAAATTTATTAAACTATAAAATATATTTTATTAAAAGTAAATAATTTGTATAATTTTTTATTATAAATATTATTTAGATTTAAAAATGTAGTTATTAAAATAATAAAATGGTAAAATAATAATTTAAATTTATAAAATAATTAAATTTATATTAATGATAATTTAAAGAATAAAAATGGAAATGTAATTATTTTAGTTTAATATAATGCTTACTTAAAGGTAAGTTAGAAAAAAGTAGTGTGCAAGAAAAACAATAATCTTTTATATATATATATGGAGAGAGAGAGTGTAAATAATTTTTACTTTGTAGGAATTTTTTAATTTAAAAAATAATTAGGTTTAAAAAATTTTAAATAAAAAATCAGTTAAATTTAAAAAATCTCAAAGTAAAATTTAGAAAATAATTAATTTAACTTAACAAATTTAAGTGATGAAATTGAAAATAAAAATATGACCAATAAAAACACATTAATAATACAATAGATAGAACGAATTGTTTGAATTTATTAGTGGCAATAAAAGAATTATATACATAACTGTATTTATATTTACTATATTAGGCTTAATTAAATTTGTATGATTTATTTTATAATTTATTAAATACACAATAAATTTATATTTTTTAATTAAATCTGTGTTGTTTAATTGTACCGTTAACAGGAGAAATTGACTCTTAAGTAATTTTATGTGATTGTTATTTTGTTATCTCATTTTTCATGATACGTAATTATATATTTATTTTAAAATTTTATAACTATATAATTTTAAATTTTAAAATTTTATAATATTATTGAGTTGTCGTTCCCACATTAATATTTAAGGTTTCACAATCAAAATAAAATTAATATATAAAAATCTTATATTGTTAGTTAATTTCACAATTCACATGTACATTCATTCAATTCACTTAATTATTTGTATATAGTTCTTTTATTGCTATTAATAAAGTTAAACAACTCGTTCTATTCTCATTTATTAGTTATAAAGTCAAGTTTAAAAATATAAAATTAGATCATAAAGCATGATATTTAACATAAGATGAGCTCTGAAAAATCATAAATTGATTTCTTAATAACTATAAGATTACTAAGATTACAGAAGAACTAAGATAGACAAAAAGTGATTTGAACCACAAAATGAAGACTTCAACTGAACAAGAACTTGTAAAATAATTAATTATAAAAAATATTACATTTTGAAAGGTTAAAATTGTAGTTAAAAACCACAAAAAAATAAATTTATGACGATTAAAATAACTATCAATTATATGTTAAAAAGCGTTTGTGACAATTAAAATTTAAATGATGGTATTATTGCTAGAAAACAAAAAATAATTACTAGTAGTTAAAAGTCGCTACAAAAAATTACTCTCGTTATATAATATTTTATCATATTTTAACAATTTAAAAATATAACAAAAATATATGATGTTTTATTATCATTTAAAATCTTTAAAGATTTTAAATTGTAAAAGATCGTTTAATATATATATATATATATATATATATATATATATATATATATATATATATATTTTTAAAATTCAAAAAAAAACATTTATTAATTATTTTTTATTAATTTTATAACCAATATTTTTGTTATCTATTTTATTTAAAATTATTTTAGAAGATATTAATAATTTTATCATATTCAAAATAGTAATAGTCTAATTGTATCATACTAGAACATTATTGTTTAATAAATCTAAATTTAATTAATTTTTTTTTAATATTTGAGTATGAATTTATAATTCTTTTAATATATACATTACTTTCTCGATTAAATCTTTAACAAATAATATTTTTTAAATTAAAATAATTATCATACTAATTTTATTGTTATTCTTTTAAATTTATTTATTTTTAAATTAAAACAATTATTAATAACAAAAAACAATTATTCAGAAAATAAAAAAAATATTTTAAGAAAAATTATATTTAATTATATTATTTTTATTATAAATACGTATAATTTTATTTATTAAATTATATTATTATATTTAAAAACAGTAATCACACTTATTTTGCAATGTACATATTTCAATATTTCAATATACTATAAATAAACTTAAAGATAATTAATTTTATATGGAATTAATAATAATTAGTAAATTAACTATTAATAATAAATTATGAATCAAATTTTATCAATTAATATATGATATAATAAAATGGTAATTATTATTTTTTAAATATAATTAAATATAATTAATTAAAGAAATAATTAATCATGCAAATTTTAATTTGAATAACTCTTAAAATTTATAGTAATAAAAATATACCTAATGTTAATAAAATATAATTAATTGTTAAAATTTGAATTAATATGATTTAATAAGAAAAAAATGAATAATATATTATTTATGTGTAACTACTATCATTACCTCTCTGATTAAGGTCAATATAACTATTGACATTAATAATTAATAATCGATACATAGTATATAATATATAATAGATAATATATATGAATAATTTCTGTAAAAATCTACAATGTAAATAGATTTGAATTTAAAAACTCAATAAAATTTAATAATTGAATAACTAATATAATTTTTTGTGTCATATTTTATCAATTAATATATGAAATATTAAAATTAAGTATTAAAGTATTGTAAGTACTATAATTATTTTTTCAATCACCTCAATTGTTAAAAAGTTAATTAATATAAGTTAAAATAGTTAAAGAAATTATTTGTACTGCATATTAAATTGTATAATTACTATAATTAGTAATATTAAAAATATATACGTAATATATAATATATAATAGATATAGAAAATATATCGTTTGTGTTATAATGTATAATTTTCACAATATTAACAATTAATAATTTCATATTGATATATTTAATAATATTTAGTAATTCAACAATTAATATTAAATGGTTAATCAAATTTTATCAATTAATATAGTTAATGTTAATTAATTACTAGAAATATTTTTTCATTACATATAAATAATAATTCTTCAATTCGTAAATATAATTTGTAATTAAAAAAATATAAGTAAATTTAATTAGCTAAAGAAACAGTTAATCATACAAATTACTTTCTATAACTGCTAATAGAACTACTAACATTAATAGTAATCGAAATATACCCAATGTTAATTAATTATTACAACAATTTTTTTTCGCTAAATAGAAATAATAAATTTTCAATTCGTTGATATAAATTAAATCAAGCATTATATTTTAAATGAATGTAAAAATATCGTTAATTGTTAAAATTTGAATTAAAATGATTTAATAAAGAAAAAATAAATATGAATAATATATTATTTATGTATAACTACTATCAATTATCATTCTAATTAAGGGCAATACAACATTTGATGTTTAAAATTTAATTAGATGATGAAGTAATCATACAATTTTAATTGTATAACTACTAAAATTAATAATTACTTAATAATAAATACAAAATATAATACATACTATATAATATATAATATATAATATATAATATATAATATAAATATTATATTGTTTGTGTAAATATGTATAATTTCCGTAAAAATCTATAACATATTTAGATTCAAATTTAAAAATTCAATAAGAATTAATAATTGAATAATTAATATTTATTGTTGTCTCCAATTTTTGTCAATCAACATCAGAAATATTAAAATTAACTATTAAAATATTGTAAGTACTATAATTATCTTTTCAATCAACATAAATAATGTTTAATTGTTAAAAAGTTAATTAATATAAGTTGAAATAATTAAATAAATTATTTATCTTAGAAATTAAATTATATAAATATTAATATTAATAATATTAAAAATATATACGTAATACATAATATACAATATATAATAGATATATCATTGTTTGTGTTGAAATGTAAATTTTCCGTAAATATGAATGATATTAATAATTAACAATTTCATATTGATGTATTAAGTAATAATTAATAATTTAACTATTAATATTAAATAGTGAATAAATTTTATCAATTAATATTAATATATGATATATTAAAAAAGGTAATTCTTGTTTGGCTTTTGAAAAATATAATTAAATTTAATTAATTAAAAAAAATTAATTATACAAATTAATTTGTATAACTGCTAACATTTGTAACGTCCCAAATAAAAAGTTAAAGTCCATTAATTAAAACGCCACATACATAATATCCAGAGGGTACAAAGATTTGGAATACGAAGTACTCCGTACTCCGATATATCCATAAAACATAAAAGAGGCCCCACACAGCCTAAAACAAAAAAGCACTAGAGAACTAATAGTACGAGTCTTGTACAGATAAGGAAACATAGCAAAATACAATCTTCAGCGGTGGGTGCTGAGTTTCCACCTCCACTTTCATCTTTTCCATGACCCTGGCCTTCTCCACCAAGGCTGCAAAGTCCTTAATGGATAGCGGGGCCATCATCAAACGCAGATCTCCACGGAGGTCGTTCTCGAACTTCCTGCATCGCCACTCTTCATCCAGCGGCATGGTGTAGAAACGATTGAGATGCTTGAACTTTTCCGCATACTCAGTCACAGATCTGTTCCCCTAAGTTAGCTGTAGAAACTCCATCCCTTTAGCGTATTTAACGCTGTTAGGGAAGTACTCAAAAAGGAACTTCCTCCTAAAGACGTCCCAAGTGACTGGTTCCTGCCTCTCTTCCATGATGGACTTCATGGTGATCCACCAATGCTTAGCCTCACCCGTGAGCATGTACACCGCGAATGCCAATCTACTCTCCTCTGGACACATCTTGGCATCAAATATCCTCTCCAGATCTTTCAGCCACTGGTCTGCTACGTCCGGACTGGTCTTGCCTCCGAACTTCACCAGGTGGTGTTTCAGAAAGTCCTCCAGACTCCACTCCCTGACTGTAGGTCGTGGCTCCGGGCCAAAAGCAGGGGCAACTACCCTGTTCTCCTCCAGTTGGCGGAGGGCCTCCATATGCTGCCTGTGAGCATTTTCAGCAGCCGCCCTAGCAACCTCCATTTGCTACATCACCAGCTGTTGCTGTTCAAGTGCTGTCGCCTGTCGCTGCATTGATGCTTTATGCTGTTGCATCATTGTCGTACTTTGCTGCGTCATAGCAGCTACCATTGCTTCAATTGCTCTGGCAATATCTGGCACATTGCCCTGGGAAGACTGCGGAGTCCTACGAGATGGTGTCATAGTTCACTGGCACATAGGAAAGTCACTTGGTTAGGCTCGATAAGACAAGGATTAGCTAAGAATATTCAGAAAACACAGAGAAAACTAAGCGGACACCCAAGTCCATAGACCTAAGGAACGACCGCTCTGATACCATAAATGTAACGTCCCAAATAAAAAGCTAAAGCCCATTAATTAAAACGCCACATACATAATATCCAGAGGGTACGAAGATTTGGAATACAAAGTACTCCGTACCCCGATATATCCATAAAACATAAAAGAGGCCCCACACAGTCTAAAACAAAAAAGCACTAGAGAACTAATACTACGAGTCTTGTACAGATAAGAAAACATAGCAAAATACAATCTTCAACGGTGGGCCCCATAATGGGCCCAATGCCCGTCCAGTCCATCAAGCGGTACGATCCCTCTCACCATTACCACTGCCAGATGTTCTCCTATTTGCTCACATAAATAGGATTGATGATCAACGCAATAAGAGAAGAGCCACATACAAGACAATCCAAACAAGCAAACATGGTAAGCTAGTGCAACAAAACCTTATATCATAATTGTCAACAAGCAAATCTCAGAGTCAAACATGGATAACAGACATTCACACGTAGATTACCAACATCATTTAAAATCCCAAAGACCTGACTATCCAGATACGCATAATGAGGCCCCACCACGTGGCAGTGAAATTATGTCCTAGCAATGAGGCGTCACCGCGAGGCCTTCGCGGAATTATACCCTTACAAGAGGCACCACCACCTGGCCTTCGTGGAATTACGCCCTGGCCTTGAGGCACCACCATGACACGTGCGTGGAATTACATCCTTATATTGAGGCACCACCAGGGACTCCTCTTACGAGGGCCCATGGGATTACGTCCATTCGATGAGGCGCCACCAAGATTCTCTCACTACGAGAGTCATGGAATTACGCCCTACCCACACTTTATACATGCTCCATCCACCAAAACAAGAATTTCCCTTAGTAGTAATATCATGTATAAACAACAAATCATACAACTCATGCTTCCCGATTCATACCCAACAAATTAACAGACCATTTCCATTTCAAACTCATACATTATCATGGCATCATCACGCAACCCCTCAAGTACAATAATTAGATCAGACAAGCAAGCCACCCAACAGTAAACCATTCAACAAGGCACCCAAACCTGTCCACGATCTCGCTCAAGCTAAAGATCTCGCCCAGGCGAGAAGGACCCTTTCGCTCAGGCGAAACCAGTGGGTTCTGCGATGTCTCGCCCAGGTGAGCCCCATCTCGCCTAAGCGAGACTACACCTCGCTCAAAAGGAAACCAGGTCGCCTGGGCGACTGCTCGCACAGAAATGCTTGGGCGAGCCTCTGTTAGTCTCGCCTAGGCGAAGCATGCTCGCTTGGGCGAGAAAACCAGTGCCCGCCATTGCTCAAACACACAACAGACATGCAAACACCAAATCCAAAGACCACAACGACCTTTTCATCATATCACAGTAGTACACAGTGCACCGAATCACACAATAATATTCAAGCAAGTTAAAAACGACTAGACACACAGACTCTAGCTTCCCTTACCTAGAAATAGCTAGATGAAGGGTTCGACTCCAACAACGGGGATGCGACAGCTCCCAGGACAAACAAACAAACTAGAATAGAGTAGCGGAGTGAGCTTTTAGAGTGGTCCACCACGAAACTCCGACTAGAAACCTTAGCATACGAATGGAAAAGGAATGAGGAAGTGTAGGATACTTACACGAATCAAGGAGACGAGGCTGGGCTCACAGGATCGGGATCGGGGTTAAACCCTAGCAGAGCTTTTGGTTGCGAAAAGGGGGTTTGGACGGCTGCGTAAAATCTGAAGAGTGAGAGGAAGAAAGTGTGAGGGCAGACTTAGGGTCTCCTTTTCCCTTATTGGGCTGGCCCTTAGGCCCAACCTTTAAATAAAAGGTAAGAAATAAAGTGGATCTTACAACATTAATGATAATGCAAGTATATCTAATAATAATAATAATAATAATAATAATAATAATAATAATAATAATAATAATAATAATAATAAATATATAATATATAATATGTGATATGGATAACATTCTTTCTATTTAAATATATAATTATATAATTTTCGCAAGTACTCTTATGGAACGATTATGAAAAATAATGTTATATTTTCTTAAGAAAAAATATTTAATAATCTTTTAGATATATGTAATAAGAAGAAATTAACATATGAAGTTACCATTAACATTAAAAGTATAATGGTGAAAAGATAATATGAGATGAAACATTCAAATTAAAATGACTTACGTTAATAACATAAGCGTTCATAAATGACTTCAAACCAAGAACAAAATACATGCACTAGGAAGTAAGATAAATATAAAAACTTCTTAAATATTCTCAAACTTTATGACCTTCCTAAAATAATTATAAGTTAAAATCAATTACTTCTCAATCTTCAATCATAATAGTCTTTATTAAGACTTCTTTTTCTAATATCTTGTCAACGGGATGTTAAAAGTATTTGTATCATCTCTCGTCAAAGAAGTGAAAGCAACATCAAAACTCAAATCAACATTTAGACATTGAACTTCATCGTCATTTGGTTCATATGTAAACGTAGCGAGTAAATCCGGTACAAAATCAGAAAAATTTAGAAATATAAAATGAGATAGGTTAGGAAGAAAATTTTACAAACTGATAAATTATTTATAAATCTATGCAACATGTGATGTCAAAACACATGCAATTAAGAATAAAAAAGTTTAGGACAGTGATATGTGTAAATAAATAATTACAAAGCATTATTAAGGACTTCAAGAGTAGATTTCTAAACTCTTGCACTATGATTTCATTTAACAAATTTGTTTACCGAAATGATTGCTAAAATATATAGGTAGCATTAGGCTTGCACTCAATTTTGAATGACAAAGTCTTATCCATGAGTTTATCAAACTCTTTTGGAAGTTTGACAGAATTTATATTTTGTATACAAAAAATCAAAATGTATTACTTGAGATGGATTTGAGAATGTGAAATATAAATCAAAGACATAAGTGTAAAAACTTATTAAAGGATATATGTTATCATTCACTTTAAAATCCTCAAAACATGATTTCTTGAGTAATATAGAGGCATTTCTTTCAAGTAGCACAAAAGTCATTGAATTTGTTTTAGGCTTTTTTGTATTTCTGGGTCTCTTTGACCATCAATTTGTAAAATAGGGTCCGTTAAAAATTTATTTGTGAAACAAGGTCAAGTTGTCATTGGGAAGGACGACATTAAAGGTGAAATCGTCCTCCCCCCAGTCAGTTTCAATTTTTTTTTTAAAAAAGCGATGTCGTCAGGGTGGAAGCCGATTTCTTTGTATCTGAGATTGAAGTCGTTAGGGTGAAGGCCGGTTTCACTTTTGTTTTCTTTTTAGCGTAATTTTTCAAATTTTTGGTTCTCTACTCGCCGGTGCTGGATGAATGGTAAAGGGACAATACATGGACCAAACAGAACCGATCAAAATCCCGAGCTGCAAACCGATTCGACCGGAGGATGTGTTCGATCCCATGTTGGATCGGAACGACAAACAGTATACGGAGTATCTAAAAATAGCAAACAGGGTACTGCAAAGCGACAACGTTTTGGTGAACACGTGGGAGGAGCTTCAACGTGAAGAGCTTGAAGCGCTGAGGGAGGGAGGTTCGTTAAGAGAAGCCCTAAATATGAAGATTCCCACGTACGCTGTGGGACCTCTCGTGAGAGAGCCCTTGTTAGAAACCAAATCTTCAACTGAGTCGCTGGTGACGTGGCTCGACCAACAATCGAGTAAATCGGTGGTTTACGTGTCGTTTGGTAGCGGAGGAATGGTGTCGTCTGAGCAAATGAAGGAGCTGGATTTTTTTTAGCGTAAATTTTCAAACTTTTCAGTGAAACCGACCTTCACCATGACGACTTCAATCTCAGATATAAAGAAACTAGCCTCCACCTTAACGACATCGCTTTTTCAAAAAAAAAAAGTGAAACCGGTTGAGGAGAGGACGACTTCACCTTTAATGTCGTCCTCCTCCATGACGACTTGATCCTGTTCTGCAAAAAAAAATTCAAGGGACCCTTTTTTACAAATTCGAGTTACAATGGACCCCCAATTACAAAAAAGCCATTTGTTTTATATGTGACTCTAGCCTTTGTTTTATATATACAAGTAATAGAATGAAAACGTGTTATAAAAATGAAAATGAAAATAAAATTATATATATTTCGTAATGAAAATATTTCCATATACCATAAATAAATTTGAAGGCGACAACACACAACAAGAAATTTGATGATTTGCGAGGGAAAATTTTGCTCACTAATTAGCAAAGGATTAACGACAAATTAATACGGCAACAAAGTCGTAGCTAATTAGTGAGGGACTAGACACAACATAACATGGTAACTAAGTTGTAGCTAATTAGCTAGGGATTAAACACAACATAAATATAGTAGCTAAGTTGTAGCTAATTAGTTAGGGATTATACACAACATAAATATGGTAACTAAGTTGTAACTAATTAGTTAGGGATTAAACACAATATAAATATGATAGCTAAGTTGTAGCTAATTAGTTAGGAATTATACACAACATAATATGGTAGCTAAGTTGTAGCTAATTAGTTATGAATTAAACACAACTTAATATGGTAGCTAAGTTGTAGCTAATTGGTTAGAGATTAAACATAACATAATATGATAGCTAAGTTGAAGCTAATTAGTGAGTGATTAGACACAACATAATATGGTAGTTAAGTTGTAGGTAATTAGTTAGGGATTAGATACAATATAATATAATAATAAATAGAATTTCTAATTAAAAATAATAATATACAAACTATTCTATAAAAAAATAATTTATTAAAGAAATTTTTAAAAACTATCGATGTATATTTTATTATTATATAAATTAATCCTTATTTGTATTTTTTTTATTAT
>Ga0214542_1002266_pt1 | contig 39911 bp, 24 predicted proteins | sample CNSS1metaG_FD_160096 | JGI IMG/M metagenome (GOLD analysis project Ga0214542, IMG submission 160096) | Root nodule microbial communities from cowpea collected in UCLA plant growth center, Los Angeles, California, USA - CNSS1 | ecosystem: Host-associated > Plants > Roots > Nodule | place: USA... | reverse complement strand
AAGGAACCTTCACATCTAGATAGCTTGCTATCTTAATGTCCAGTGGGGATTTCACTTAGCTTTCTTAATCAACTCACACCATATTCAATAATCTTAAAAAGGAACAAGATAATCCTTCATCATTTAGTTTGAGACCTGAAGTTATCTGAGATTTTGATAAAAACCTACAAGAGGTAGTGGAAAGCATATGGAAGGTGACTTAGTATATCTAATACAAGTTGATTGGTCAGGTATGAAGGATCGTTCAAGTTTTAAAGTTGGAGGTTAGGAGTTGCTTTGAGAGTAGTGGCTAAACCAATCTACACTATTGAATACTTTATCACTTAGCACAGATGTGAGTTTTTAGTAAGCCTAGGTGTTACAATCGTTAAGTTAGTCATGTCTAGGTGGGTGTAGTAGAGAAAATGAGGAGAGCATGGTTTTCTTTCTAGCTGACGAGTGAATTTTCGAGGACGAAAATTATTCTTGTTAGGGAGAATGTAAGACCCTAGAAAATTGCGTTTTAAAAGTGATAGTGGTTTAAAATTAGTGAGAATCGATTATTTTAATATTAAAACAGTTTAGTATAAATAGAATCGTTATAAACGAGTTACATTATTTTTAAAACACACCATCTCTCTAGAAACTACTTTTCTAGAATTCTCTAACTTCTCTCTAGAGGTTCTGTCTCTCTGGTCGTCTGATTGAAGAACCGAGACCGTAGGATTGATCCTCTCGGCGAGCTCTCTTCCGCTTGCATGCGACGTTTTAATCATCAGTATGAGTCTTTGCTGATCAGTGATCATAATGGTAGATCCTGCTCATTTTTATGATGTTTCTATGTGTAGATAGAGCATCCTGTGGAGTTAGATGCGTTTTGGTGTTCTTTGAGCGGTTTGGGTCTGCAGAGTCGCTTTGTCAGGTAAGGGAAGCCGATAATTGACTTTATTTAGAGAGTTCAATGAATATAATAGTGTGTAGTTAGAATTGACTGCTTGATTTGCTGTGAATTGTGAACTAGTTGATGCTTTATATAAGTGGAATTGTGAATGCATTGTATGAATTGAGGTTGAATTGGAAAATGAACACTTGAATCATGGCTTTAATTGGTATCATCCACTTTGCTTGAAAACCATTTTGAAAACTATACAACACTGTCAAGGAGTTGCCAATTTGGGTCATGAAATCAAGTGAAACATCTCCCAATGAAAACTAGAATATGTGTTGTTTTCTGGTGCAAGGCTGAGCCTTGAAAAATGCAAGAGGATCAACGCTGAGCGCTAGCCCAGCGGTGCCTAGCGTTCAAAAAATGCGAGAAGAATGAGGCTGAGCGCCAGCCGAGCGGTTCCCCAGCGCTGGGAGCCCTGCAGGTCTAAAACAAAATTTTAATACTGAGGCTAAGCGTTGGAATCTGAGGATGAGCGTTGAACTGCCAAATTTTATGTGTTTGTTGTTTTGATGTGTTTCATTGCATTAACTTATCTAAAATGGATTATTTTGACTGTCTTGGTATACTTTGAGGGAGATTGGGTGAATATGGATCTGTTGTATATGAATTATGGAGGAATTTCGTGGAGAAATTCTAAGTGTGGATGAGGTAGGGTATGCAAAGACATAAAGACTCAGTTTTGGTTGGTATCCTGACGCTCCAATAACCATTAAGGCTCATATAGAGTATAATGGGTTATGTCGTGAGTAGTAGCAGGAGGTCTTAGCCACTGGACTCGATCAAGTCTTTGGCGCGAAGGAGACTTACCTGGTGTGATGATTGGGTGATAACCCCTTGAGGTCAAACTCTGCAAAGTTTGGGAATCATACACGGTGCAAGCCACCAAGAGGTCCAATGTTAATTGCACATATCCGGATAATTGAGTCTAGAGTTGAATGGCGTATGAGTATTGGAATGTTCCTGTGTGAATTTGTGATAATTGATTATTATGCTCTTACTCTAATGTAACCTTCTTTAAATCATTATTAGCTTACCCTTGCTTTTTGTGTTTTTGTCTCGTGTTGTATGTTTCCTTTTGCGATGATCACCTTAATGGTGGGAGCAGATGTGGTTGCAATGTCAGAGGCACTTCTAGAGGATGAGGAGCCATCGTTTTAGGTGGGAGCTTTAGTGGTGGTTAGTTTAGGTATATTTTTATTAGTTTAGTGTAAGTGTATAAGTGATATATTTTTATAGTCATATCTTTTGTAAGACTGTATTAATATATTGTTTACCTGTTTTGGAACTATGATGAAACTCCCTATTTTTATTAGTCTTAAGCTGCTAAAAATTGGAATGGTACAAGCACAATACAAAATTAATTTTTAAATCAACAAATTCAAAAACAAATAAAATTATTTTTTATTTCTAATAGCTAATAACACATTAATAATTCTATTATTTAAAATAATTTATTTAATTTTTTCTATTTCATTAATAACAAAAATAAAAATTAATTATATTTATTTTAAAAAAAAAACTTCATATGGATTCTATCATTTCCATGTGCCATATGTGCTTCTTGGAACTATAATGATGAGCTTTTCCTTAATCTTAAGAACTACCATTTGTCTCTCACTAATTTCAGTGAACCACCTATATGATAGGATTAATTAAGAGTTAACTAAGTGTTAAACATAGGATTAGTTGAGTTAAGTTTAGCTTAAGTAGTTTTATGTTTACATTTTCATTTTTTACATTTTCTAAATACTTGATGAGTGTATATCCCTCTTTTAGGTTGTGACATCTCCTATATGAAGAGCCTAAACTCTGTTATAAAATCACTTTTGAAGAGTAAATGAAATCACTTTTATAAGATATGTTTAAGAATCTTGACAATGTTCTCGTCTTACTTTGGTTCTTATCTGAAAAGCATTTTCAAGTGATAAATCCTCTTACCTTTTTCAGGTGGAATGTTTTTGATGCACTTATTTCCTTAATACATTATCTATCTTCTTTGGTTACTTTTTCTTGTTTTCTTGTTTAATTTTTAAAGTAGTGAATATGGAGTTCACATGCTTCTACTAATGCTTTATGTTCCTTCACGGATTTTGAGTTTCCAAATACCTTTTTAAGTTTATCAAAACTCCCTCGCCCTTTTAAGGGTTGGATCACGCTAAAGGAAGATCTAATTTTAGACATTGAATAATCTTAATACACAAGTTATGTAGAATAGACACAACCCTCAAGTGCTCAACACTATATGAAACTATAAGATGAAACATCATCTACTATCTCCAGATAGTTTCTAACATGAGTACATTTCATAAATGAGTTATGTATAGAGTTTGGTGTGGTACTAATTTAGGGGTTTGGATTCTTGTTATAATGAGGCAACAATTATAAAAAATAAAAAGGAGCGATTAAGATTGACTTTATAAGGAAAAAACTAATACCCTTAATAGAAATTGTGTTATGATTCATTAATTATGAGCAGATCGTACCAGAGCATTTTAAAAGACTAGTATGTAATGCAATTTACTCTTATTTCTAATTAAAAAATACAACTAGCTTGTTTATTCTATTTCATACGTATAAGGTCGATATCACCCAAACATGATGGGATCTTCTTCAAAAGACTCATAAGACTACTAAGATGGATGCATATGTGTTCTTTAAGGCCCATAGAATTATTATAAGTAATAAAGGAAGTGTTAAGCCAAGAAGTGGGGGCTTGAATTGGCATTTAAAATAAAAGAACTCCTTTTCTAAAACCTAATTGACCAATGAACTCAACAATCTATCATTTTTGAAACAAACATTTCAACTGATTGAGAACAAGATCAATCGATTAAAATACTGACACTAAATGCACAAAAATATCAATTAACACAAGATTTCAATCTGATCAAATTACCAGTCAAGATCAATCCCAATTAATAGTAAAAACAATGTTTTACCAATTGATTATGCAAATACGTCAGAATTACAAAAAAAAATTGCTTGGATTGATTTTCTTGATGAATTTAACAAAGAACCAAAGCAATGCAGAAAAAGTAAATCAAATCACATGGAATTTTTATACTGCTTCACTCCACTTAGTTACATTTAGTTAGTCAAGGCAACCTTAGCCTGACTTTCCACTATTTCAAAAGTTTTACAAAATCCTTACAAGATTACACTTTCGAAAATACAATACACCAAGGCTCTTGAATAAAACAAGAACCCTCACACTGCACAACAAGAACCTCTCTTGCAGATTTGGAATCACACCAAACACACCATAAATGCACAAAAAGGATCAATTCTCAAAGGTGGCTCTCCCAAGCCAACTAAGAACCTTCTTCAATGCGCACACCAAGAGCACTCACAACTCTAAGACTCCAAAGATGATCACGAACAGTTTCAGCACTGAGATGTTTAGAGAGAATGAGATTTTCCAGAAGTATCAAAGTGATTTCACGTGCAAAAGTGATTCTCACCTCATTCTCACTAAAAAATTAAGTTATATAGTTTGTCAATTGACATATTAAACAGGTTGAAATTTTTGTTCAATCGGTTGATTTTACTTACTTTAAGTGAAATCAACTGATTGATTATAGTTTTTCAGCCAATCAAGTATGTTACTTGCAAAACTATAATACCAAGTTGTTTAACCTATTAAAAACTATTTAACATATTGAATAACATATTGAATACCAAGTTGTTTAACCAATAGTCTTCAAGTTTAGGCACATCTTCAAGCTTCAAGATCTTTAATGTAGCCAGTTGAAACAGTTGCTTCAAGCTTGATCAGATCACAAACCTTCAGTAAATCTCAATTAAATCTCAAATCCTTTATAATCTTCAATCATTCATCAAATCTATATGCACCAAATCCATTTGTGGTAACATATACAACTTCAAGGCGTTAATCAATTATTTCGTATGCATGGGTTTCTCAAGTAAACATATTGGAGATAATCGATACATAACATGAAAGATATGGATCTAATGGGTCTTAAGTCATGAGTCAATCCATATAAGAGACTTGACACAACCTCCAACCTAAAATCTTAGGACATTGGGTTTGTGAATCTTTTTCCTTATATATCATTCATCTTACCCATTTGCATTCAATGTGAGATTCTTTACTCCACACTTGAATTCCTCACATTTAAACCTTCTTCTTCTTGAGGTTCTTCAAATGTTAACACATTAGGTCAATTTTAACAAATGAGACATCATTTATCAAATTGATTTGAGCAAAATAAGAGCTTGAATGACATATTAATCACACAAAAAAAGGAGACGTGTTTGTTTAGAGAGAAAAGGACACAATCTCTACTAAATTTTTCATTTCAACCGGCCATGTTCATTTAGTACCAATTCCTCTAGTGGAAATTTGACTCCCTCCTGTAGAAGAACAACATGATGGTAATGAGTCCGATGACACATAATTTGTTTTATATTTATTAATTGTAATGTGATTATGATTATACTTCTTTGACGATTAATTTTATGATACGCAAAACAATTTGTATGCATGTAAGACATTATAATTTAAGTGACCATACTAATTAGCTTAAATAACCATACTAATTAGTTTAAACAACTTGTAAGGCTCAATTATTTTCTGTTCTTATTTTTAAGGGTTGTCCCTAATCAGTTGGGCCTAAAGGCTGGCCCATAGGGTGCCAAGGCCCCTAAAGCAACCAAGGTCCCTCATTCTGCACTCACTTGCCAAAATTAGTGCTCCCTTTTCTCTCCACAGAAGCTCTGCTAGGGTTTGGGTCTTACCCTTCTTAGCGTTAGCACAACTTCATTCTTCAATCCATGTAAGTTGATTCTCCATCGTACCTTTTACATTCCCAGCTCTGTCATCATTATTCTAACTAGGGTTCACCATGGTAACCCATTTTGAATCTATTCCACTGTTTTACAGCTCGTGAATCTGCTCTGTGGTCAGTAGTACTCACTTGCTTGGGTGTTGGGATATTCTGTTAGCTTTTTTCAAGTAAGGGAAGCTAGGGTTTATGTTTTTCAAGTTATTTTTCTGATTTTTGGTCTGTTTGTATGGCTGTGATACTTGAATGAGGTTGTTAGTCGAATAAAAATGTATGGTGTGCGAGTATGTTTGATTGATGTGGCGCTACTATTTTTTCTGCACACTTTTTGTAAAATGAAGGTTCCTACTACGTTAACCATTGGATCGAATTGAAATTTTAACAGTTGATCCTTAACACATAGTTCTTGCCTTTTACCGGCTGGATCTAGAATTAGAGCTCTATAATGAGAGCAGTTTTTATCGCAAGGTCACTGTAGTTTGGTTGTTGACAACACTGCACACTTTTCGTAAAATTAAGGTTCCTACTTCGTTAATTGTTCGATCGAGCGGATATTTTAACAGCTGACCCTTAACACACAGTTCTTGACTTTGACCGGTCGGATCTTGAATCGGAGATCTGTAGGGAGAGCAGTTTTTATCACAAGATCACTGTAGTTTGGTTGTTGACAACATTGACCTTTGTTGCTTGTTTGGTGCATAACTTTCTTTATAGTTATTCAATTAAGTTGGTTCTTGTTTCATTTGGTTCTTGATTTAATCATATTTAATTTGAATATAAATACAAAATTTTTGGAGCTTTACACAAGCTGCAGTTTTATTTCTAAAATGCCAAAATCGTTTGCATAATGTGTTGTTGAGTTGGATTGCTATGTTAAAGCATGAGATGAGTGAATATTTATGAGTAAAATGGCTTATGGGTTGTGAATGATGAGTTTGGCATGATCTTGCCGTGTAATGAGTATTGGATGGTTGGTTATAAAAGTGACATGGAATTGGTATGAGCAATAATGTTATATTGATTGATGGAATATGATGTTGGTGTTGTCAGCACGTAATTCCATGATAGTTTCGCGGTGCCTCATTGGTCAGGGTGTAATTCCATGGAACTCTAAGTGAGATCTCATGGTGGTGCCTCATTGGTCAGGACGTAATTTCATGACCCATGTTAGTGGGAGTTTCGTGGTGGTGCCTCATTATATAATTTAGTAAGGATTCAAGGTAAGGATTGCATTCTGGCACTCTAATGAGTCAGTTAGTCTCACGTAGAGCATACTGACTCAAGTGGTGAGAGTAGCAGGAGGCCTGAGACACTTTAAGGTTAACCTTGTGTGTGGTAGGATGAGACTCTTTGACAATTAGCTCGGTAGAGCAGTATAGGCCACCACAAGTGCAAGCATCCGGTGAATCCGACTAATTATATGTATCCAGATGAGTCGTGTCATGAGTCTTAGTGTATTGTGTGCGAGTCATCACATGATTGGTTGATGTATGTATCTTGGACTATGGAAATGTATGCAATCTTATGATAAAATCATTTTCTACTCTAGCTTACCCTTTTTACTTGTTTGTGTTCCTGTGTGTGATTTTCTCCTTTTGCGATGATCATCAATTTATTGATGTGAGCAGATGCGAGAACCTCCCGTGGTCATCAGGGTGATGGAGGTTCCGCTGCATAGCCTATCTGGGCTGGATTCCGCTCATCTGAGTTTTCTTTTAGCGTTATGGCCCATATATTGTCTTGTCATTGAGCTTTATTTTGAAATATTGTCGATCCCTTGTTATACTTTGTTACTGGCATCATGGTGTGCTCTAGTTCGTTCTTGGTTTCTTTTGGGATAACTATAAGGAGTAGCGTTTATACTCCAGGTCCTTGCTTACTATATTATTATGTGTAATGTATCATTTAATTACATTATTATTTAAATGGGATGTTACACAACTTAATTCCATGCTTAAGTGATTTTAATGCCAAGCTTAAATGATATATAACTGGTCACTTTAAGAATGAACTGGATAATCAAGTATCTTGTTTGAAGTTCCAAATACTTATTGGAGGAGACACAACCTCATGCATTCGCTTAATTCCTTTAATTAAGTTCCAAGCAAGTTATATGATATTTTGTCATATTTTTTTAACGACTTTTTAAGGAAATTTATCTTTTTAAGTAATTTTTTTTACCTATAAAAGACATGGGGTATTATATTTTAATTAAAAAATATTTTAAAACAACCTTTTAAAATATATTCTATAAACAAAAAATATATTGTGTGAATTGATTTTGGATCAATTGAGAATTCATTATAGAATTTATTTTTTTAATAAATAAAATGAATGGATTTGCTTATTATTGCAGAAACCTTAATTACTACATGTACTAAGAATGCATATGGTGATGGCACTATCATGTGTCAAATGACGTGAGAATGACACTGTACATGTGTATTATTATTATTATTATTATTATTATTATTAATATATATATATATATATATATATATATAATATTAATAATATTAATAATATTAGTTGAACTTTTGAACAATGAAGAAAGTAAAAGCCTAAAAGCAAGGTGAAGTAGAAGGGGCAGTGGATATGGCAGAGGGCATTATCCACTCTCTGATCATAACATAACATGGACGCATAAAGAACATGTAAACATTATAAACATTGGAGTCTTAATTTGACCGTCATCAACATTATCCATTCTCTCTATACCTTTTTCTAGTCAAAACAAGGGTCAAATGTGAGTTCCCATGAATTTGGGGTCATAACACAGCTTCATTTCAAGGGTTACTAATTAGGACCAAACCCAAATGTATATTAAAAAAAAAAAAAAAGAAAAGTTGTTGAGAGATGTAGCAAAAGTTTGTTGGGGATACAAAATAAGAATGACCTACACCTTTTTCTCTCAAGTCAAGTCCCACACCCTAAAGATATGTATATGTATGTATCTATATCTATATATAGTGATCTTTCTTAGCCCTTCTTTTCTCTCTCCCTTACTTTCTTCAACCCTTTACCTGACAAAAGAAAAATGGCCTTTTGGTTTCCATTGGCTTACAGAGATAAACTGAAAAGAATTGATTGACATAATTACATATGTGCATGTATTTGAGCATAGCATGTGCCATGCATGCATGCGTCCCTGCAGAGTGGAAGTAAACAAGACATGGTGTGCAAAATGGATGGTAATGTTTTGGAGTTTGGAAGGTATGAAAGAGAAAGTTGTCTGAGAAATTGAACACCGTTTTGTTGAGTGAAAGGGAAATGCACCAATGCGGAATGAGGATATGATATTTGGGTTCCCAAACAGCACATGGAGAGACAGACATACCCTGAAACAGTGAGACTGGAAACACAAGGTGAGACAAAAGCACCGCCAGATCCCAACACCGATACACCCTTGAGAGAGATGCGTACATGACTTCACTGCTTTATGCTCTTCTCTCTGTATAACTCTGAAATAAAATAGTTACCAAAAGCCACACACCGTTTATTTAATTCTGAAAAAGTTCCCATTAGGTTCCTAAAAATAAGAGGGGCATGAACATGGCATCGGGTGCTGAAGCCCCTCTCTCACTCTCCCTGGATTATTATAGGAATGGAACTTCTTCTGATCAGTTTCTCGGGCGGTGTGGGACTGTTGCATGCTGCTGCTGCTGCTGTTTCTCTTCAAAGTTAAAAGGACAAACACAAAGTTCAAACATGCATCTAATATACAATACTATATACACTTTTCAGGATACAATGGAAAAATAAATAATAAATCTATCAAATAAACTGTCCAGAAAATTATACATTACCATAGTATTTTTCTATAATAATTTTGTCCACAATATTTATTTTCATGTTTTATATATGTATTCTGTTAGGAGCAAAAACAAAAAGAAGATAAAGATTGAGTTGTTTGATTTAAAAATTTAATGATTTTATTAGTTCACTATTGTTATATAAAACATCTGTCACCAATTGGGTATTTACTATAATTGATTATGTAAAGTGAGAAAACATCTAAATGCATTTTCCACCTACAACATCCCTGTCAATTCCTTTTTTCCATGCAATTCTTCAACACATATTCCTCTAAAGTAAACACGGGTGACAATAGTGGGATTTGCTATTGGTTGGAAAGTTGCATTGTCCCTAAACCCGTGAATTACTTAGTGCACAAACAGAGATATATTTATGGATGATTGTTTAAAATTTCAAGTAAAATTATTTAAAATATAGATTCAAAAAAAAGTTATCATAGTTTTAATTCTAATATAATTGTATTATAAAATATTATTTTACACAAAATTAGTCCCTTAAAAATTAAAAATGTAAATTTTTATTTAATAATAATTTTAATTTTAAAAATCCAAATAAAAAATATAAATATGTAAATTAAATTAGAAATAATTATTCAATTAATATTTTACTGGGTATATTTTATACATAATTTATACATTTTATGTATCAGAAAATAAACAAATTTAAGTAACTTTAACAAACCTTTCTTTATCCTTATATAATAAATTTATCTTGAAAAGTGTTATGGTAAATTGATGGGAGGTGGTTTAGAAATTGTTGTTGTGGACGTATACTTAACCCAATAAACCTTGAAGAATGTATTTTTGAAATAAATATAAGAGAAATGAAGCATGGGGAAAAGCAGTCAACTTTGGGCTAACGTCAGCGGGGAAGGAAAGTTGAGGAACAAAAGCTGAGAAAAGCCGTCATGTCTCTTGCTTTAACGGCTCGATCAGAGTTTTGAATACGTGATGTTTGCCAACTAGGGTTTGATTTGGTCCTACTTTTTCTGGGGTGTTAAAAACAAAGTTGGGTTTGCGTCAGACTTTGCTTCTCACAAATCATCGGCATGACGACACCATTATTTTTCTACGTATGGGCGTGTCTTTTTCTTTGGGTTTCTGTCTCTTTCTTTGTGGGTATGTAAGTGTGAGAGTGTAACAAATGTGTTAATTAAGTGAGGTTTGGTTGAGGGCGTGCTATGATAGTGTCAAGTGTGCAAAACCCTGTCTGCTAGGGGTATATAAAAAATATTCAAAAGAATTAGAAACAAAATAGATAAATAACAAAATTGAATGATAAGAACAAAGTGGCCAAGGAGACCGAGAGACAGTGCAGACAACATCCTAATTAGCCTAGGACTAGGAACATTGTGATGTTACTCTTCTTCACGGGTGGGTCCTCAGTGCCTTCATCACCACCATAGACTATTTCCATGGATAACCTACGAGTTCTGTCATCTTCATTATCAATCACTCTGTTCTATATCCATATACACATATTATTATACTTCTTTCTTCTTCTCTTTAATTTATCTATTCACTCTTTCCAAACAATGATTTTGCTTTTAACTATTGTTCATTTTTCACATACTTATTACCACAATATCAATGAAAATAAGAAAAAAATACAAAGTAGGGAACTAATGGTGATTTTAATAATAATAAAAAAAATGCACAGTTGGGTACGTGGAAATGTTTATCTCTTTAAATTTACGGTAACATCTTCTTAACTCTATATTGGCTCTATATTGTAAAATATAAAATAATAATAATAATAATAATAATATAACTCACATTTTAGATGGAATTAAATTTCTCACATGTCATTTACTTTACAAAACACACCTGAGTGGGTCCCATAAGAAAAAAAAAAAACAAACAAACTACTTCATCAAATACTCAACTTTAAATACATAGATTACATATTTAATTTATATCTTGTTCTGTTTGAATGGAAGTAGACAGATAAAAACACACACCAACAATGTATATAGTTATAAAAATACTTTATTTTTTAAGTTAGTAAATCTATAAGAGAAGGTGTGGACGCACACTTAGTTTTTTCTTAAAGTGAATTATTAAGTTTACATTATTTTATTTTAAACTAATGATAAAGTATTTTTCTTGTTTTGGATCAAGTTTATTTATTTAAGGTTGAATTGATTTTGTTTTGAATAAAAAAAACTTTTACCAAAAAGAAAATATACCTTTTTTTCTTTGATTTTTCTCTTATTTCTAATGCTCTTAATTTTTTTTTAATTAAGTTGATTTATAAGATAATTTTCATATCGAGAAATATAATTATATGGACTCCATATATATAATAATGATTACAAGAAGATTTTACCATATCCATACATGTAACCAATAAAAAATAAGATATATGTTATATATCTCGATTTACTATTTTATATACCTAGTTAGAATCAAATTCAGTTAAATTAATTTACTTGATTAGTCCTTAACATGATAACGTATGATTTTTTTTTTTTTACTTTGACCCTTTGTACAATAAAATAAACATCATATTTAAATTAAAATTGATAAAATAATATTTATTTTATTTGTACTGAAGATTGTAGCACTATAACATATATTCCATTTTTTTCCTTACTGTTTTAAGAATATAATTTTATTTTGTATGATAAAATTTTTATTGCACATTTGATTTCACATATAAATAATTGATATTAGTATTACTATATAATACATTTTTTTAATTAATAAACAATTTCTGATATACTAACCGTGAACTAAAGTTGCTTAATTTTAAATTTAAAAGACCAAATATATAATGAACAATTTATACAAACTAATTAGGGACCAAACTTAATCATTGTTAAAAGTATAGAAAAAAGAAATAAATTTAAGTGGTTATAATATTACATGTAAAAGGTAAATATTATTAAGAAAAAAATATACAATTAAAATAAATTGTATAAAAAATAAAATGAAGTTTCTTTATCTTTAATTGTTATTGAACTTTACTCATTTTAATATTTGTTACTTGTGTTCATTTATACATAATAAAGAGAAAGTAATGGTTAATTAAAAATAGTTTAATTGTGAATGGAGAGGAAGAATTGAGTTTTGGTAATAGATTAAGTGGAATTGAATGATTAGTGGGAAGTAAAGTGAATGAATGTTTGAGGTGAAGTGAGTTAAAAAGTTGAAATGAGATCAGAAGAAGTGCACCCAATCTTGGCTTGCGCGATTCTGTACTTTCCACACTCACTTATCACTCCCACGCCTGTCATCCAACCATGCTTGTCTCCCATTTCTTTCACACTCCACCACTCCTTTTCTTCTCTTTTTCCACTCCCTCCTTCACTTTTCATTTTATTCTAAATTATTTAAATCTTCTTTCTACTAACTTTTTATGTTCATACCATTTTTATACAAATTGCTCTTGCCTAAATATAAAATTCACAAAAACCATCTCTTCTTAAAAATGGACTCTATTCCGTGAGTCAATCTGCTTCATCACGAGTTTGAATTGGGTTAAGTTGAGAAAATTTTCAATTTTTTCGAAAGTGGATTGAACTGAACTCGAGAAAAAATCAATTTTTTCAAAAATGGATTGAACTCAACTCAACTCACTTAACCCACGAATCCAAGTTGGGTTGAAGGTGGTTTGACCCACTTAACTCACCAACATTTTTTACATTTTTAAAATAAAAAAATTGTTATAATTATTTAATACTTCTAATTATATAGGTTCACAATTTCATATTTACAAATATTTACAAACAAATGCTAGAATGTTGTTCAATAATATTTGAATAGTTTAAATATTTAATTAATGTGTTTGTTTCATTGATACTTTAATCTTTAACTATTATTTTTATAACAATATTTCAAAAATTAAGTGAACACTTTGATTATGCTATTATAAAAAATAAATTAATTGAATTTATTCTCATTAAAATGAAATAAATATATCAAATCAATTGTAAAAAAAAATATTCATAAGTGAATCAATCCACTAACTCATGAACCTATGATTAGTCGAATCGAGTTGCAAAATTTCTAACTCACCAAAAGATAAACAAAATAAGTCGGGTTGAACTTTCCATTTTTTAATTCAACTCATAATGAGTTAATCCGTGTGAACTGGATTAGCTCACTTTAACACCACTTCTCATATATCACTTCAAAATAAATTTCACTGCATATGTGCTTTGGTCAGACATTATTATCACATGCAAAGGAACCTTTATGTAGGGGACTAACTAAACTAATTCTTATGTTCCAAAGAATATATAATTCAAAATATAGTTTTATACAAAAGATACAAGATTACAAATATTTTTTTCCAAAATTTTTATATTCTAAAAGTCAACTAAATTATGTATTACTCATAACATTATTTTTAAGATAATAATAACCAAATAATAATTTATTTTAAAAAATAAAATAAAATAACAAGGATTATTGCATAAATTGGAAACTACTAATTAAAATAATTTTAACTTATATAGAAAATTTGAAATAACCACTGGGAAAGTATATTTTGTTCGTGACACATGTAATTAACTTATGTTGCCTATTTAATAGGTAGAAAAATAGTTTTTATTATAAAATAACAATAAAATTAAATTACTTTTAATGAAAAGTTTTAAAATGAAAATCGTATTTATCTTCAAATGCATAATAAATAGATGTATTTAAAACTTAACCAAATATTATATTATTTTCTTGTAATATTTGTATTAACTTTTTAATTTAAGCATACACTTTCTCATTAATTGATTTACTTTCTTTTCATAAAATTTATCAAACGTGACGAAATAACATATATGTAAAATTGTATATAAATCCTAAAGATAAATATTGTGGTTACATTACATACAAAAAGTAAAAATAAATAAAAACGTGCATGTTATAAACAAGCATACCCTTCTTGAGTTTTTTGTATGAGAATGTATTTCAATACTATATTCTTTTTCTGTTTAAATACATACGCCTACATTTTTTATTATAAAAGATCTACATTACTTATTCTTTTTTGTAAGGACATTTCCGCATTAATTCTTAATCCTTTTGAAATCACACCTACTTATTATATTCCCTTAAATGACATTGGATATTGAAATTCATGCCAGATTTGATAAGATTGTTGCAGTATTTTACTCCTAAAAAAATAAAAAGAAAAAGAAAAGCATAAACAATATATTCCTGCCCACAAAGCTCACTCTTCTTTACACAAAATAAATTGAAATTGGATGAAAAGAAAAGACTTTTTCCACCATTTTGCGATGATTTTTTGAAGGGAAGAAACAACTATTTTTTTAATTACTCAAAATATACACTTAATTAGTGATCTTAAATTCAATTTTTAAATATATAATTTTATTAAATAATCAAAGACAGAAATTTAATTAAAAAAGAAAGCATCCATGTGGTTTGTGTGTTTTATTAACAAACATGTCATTCAACAACTTTTATTCGATTTGATTCTATCAATAGACTTACATCTGTTATTAAAAATATGTCATCTTAAGCCGAAATATTGATAGTTGAAAGGATTGAATGATAAAAGAAAGAACATAGTAGGGGAATGAATATTAGTCTTAAAATGAATAGCAACTAGGTATTTTTTAATCATTTAATTTTATGGTTAGGCAATTGAGAAAGGTAGAAACAGAGAGATGAGTTATATAAAGAAATGGCCGACACGCAATTGGGTTGTCGTGAGCATACCAGAACAGTAACACCGTCTTTGTGCGGCCACATGTACCTGTGTGCCATTACCTTCTCCAACAACAACCATTATGCTTACCTTAATTCTCTCATCTTCATTAACACCATTCCATTTTCCAATATTTTTCATCTCTTTTTTGTCTGAAATTCATATCAACTAGAAATAAAACAATTTTATAATATATAAATAAAGTGTAAACCTTATTTTATAAACTGATTTTGTAGAATTAAATTAAATTTAAAATTCAATTTCTAATATAGTATCACAACCATATTTAAAACCTATGATATATATATCTTAACATGAGAAGAGTGTGTTATTTTATTTTATAAGTCGGTTTAGTGAGACTTAGTCAAAAACGCTTTTCTTTATAAACATTTACACACATCAACCCATTTTTTTATTGATGGCTGCTAATTTATACCAAGATGAGACTTTTCTCATGAAATCTATTTTGGGTCTTTTGTATGAGTTGGAAGTGATTATGATTAGTATCTGAAGTGAGTTTAACGCAAAGAAACAGAACAACATTGGTAGAGTGAATAATTTATAATTTTGGTATTTATATTTGAATGATGTCATAGGAGCGTAAGAGAAATTTGATTATGTGTTAGGTCAATGATGGAGCTAAAGTTTGAAATGTTGTAGCATGAGATCGGAACTCATTCTTTTCTATTTGTTTTAACCTTTTTATGGTCATAAAAGAACAAAAGACCCGCGTCTTGGTGCAAAGAAGAAAGGAAGAAATGCAGAGAGAGAAAGGGAGAGATCAAGAGAACATAAATAATTGGTCCTACTCTGTTCTCATGTTGATGAGACGTTTCATGTAAAGTTTTCCAGCTTATGCACTCCTTACCTTTAAGTTTTTTTTTTTTCTTCACTCTTTTGCTTTGTTCCACCAGAAATGGTAAAATCTTGAGAATAAAAGTTAGACACTATTATATTGAACCCTGCTTTTTCATTTTCATTTTCATTCACTTTTTCTGAGTAAAAACTTCCATGAATATGAACTCGGTCTTTGGTGTACTTAAACCTCACCCTCCCCATTTTAATATGAGGCATATCATGGATTATTATTTCTTTTAAAACCGTTAATTTACTTTTGACCATAAAGTTGTGAGAAAAGGTAAAATAAAATAAATGGTCCTATATTAATGTTGTGTAACTATAGAAGAAGTACATTCATGTATATGTATGTTATGGCATTTCAATCCTTTCAAACTTTTCAGACACTTGAAAGGAGAGAGTTGTACTAGCCATATCAACTATTTTTGCAGACACCAGGCTTTGTTGAACATGACCACTCTATAACCTACACTCTCCTTGTTTAAAGGCTGACCCAAATCACAGATTCATTGCAATCTACTTTCACCTTTGCACATACAAGTACACATGTCACCACTCATAATAATAATATTACTAATCTATCACCACAAAACAAAACAACCGACAACAACAATTCAATAATATCATATAATCTTTTTCACCTTCCATAAATCTCTCTCATTTTTCATTATTTTTTTTAATCACTAAATTTTTGATAACTTTCTTTTATAATTTGAGAATATATTTTTGAAGTAGTCTTAAAATACAGTAAAATAAAAAAAGTAGAAAAATAAAAAGTCACTTAAAATATATCGTCCCAAATTGCATGAGAAAAATGTCTAAGATGTTAAAATATCATCTTCTTTGTCATAATGTTGTGTAAACATTAGGGTAACATTCTCTTTTATTTTTTTTTTTCTGGGAAAGGGGACATCATATGTAACAGCTGCAGACTAATTACATTAGTGTTTGCATGTTAATATTTATTAACAGCTGCTTTGTCTTCGTACTGGTATTTAGAAAATGAAAGAGAAAAGACGAGAAAGTAAAAGCGAAACTTGCATTCTTGATGGAAAATTTTAAACTATGCTTTCACAGAGGGTGTTGAAGCAATTTGATGAAAAGGGCACTGTCTTAAAATTGGACCCTGTTGTGTACATTTCTGGGCACATATGATGCATGCATGATGTAAGCCAGAGGAACAAACAAAGCATGTGCTCCATTCAATTACATACTTTTCCCCCTGATGCTAAGAAATTACAACTTACCTACAACACTGTATGATTATAAATAGTAATTTTTGTGATCTTAATGTCTCTTTGTCTTTACAAAACACACAATTATTTTTGTATAAAAAGCAGAGACAATAGTAAGTATAGATTAATAATCTTTAAACAAAACATGATTGATTGGGAAAAAAAGAACTTTTCTTAGTCTACAGAATATAATAGCACATGTAAATTTTCCTCTTATGCATTTTAAAATGAAACCAAATATTCTGATGAAGCTCACCTTAACGCAATCCAATCCAATAAATCCCATGTGGTTTATAGATATTATACTTTGGATCATCGTACTATTGTTACTGTTTGTGGAGAATAAGAGAATGACACTTATTCCCCACGTCCACTGATCCTGATGTCTAGTGAAAACCAGAATAAATGTACCCACTGAAAAAGAGTATAGAGATATTAAAGTTATATATAAATACTTATGGAACCAAATATCAAGCTTCAATATTAGCTATATACCTAAGTAAGATTGTAATAGATGAAAGAATATATCTTAAGTTGACAAAACTTCGTATGTTTATCTCGTGGGTTGTTTGAATTTCACGCAGAAATAATTCTAATTTAAAATAAAGTTGCAGATTAGTAATTTTTTCTAACATTGGAATTTTAGAATCTGGTCTATATGTCACTTAGATTAGGCAGCATGTAAAAGTGGGACCTTCTCTTTCATTGCATCTGATCTTCTCAACTTTTGGATTATCCATTTATCAAAAACTTTAATTATATTGCAATTATGAAACCGAATTAAGTAGATTATGGTGATAAAAAATTTGGGAGTTTTGTTCTATAAATAATACATATAATGAATTTATGAGGATTGCATGTTTTGTTAACTCTTTGATTGCATTTTGACTTCTGTTTAAATACGATTATTTCACAAACATAAGTATGTAGCTCGATTAACAAACTAATCAAGAAGAATACTTTTAAAATCAAACTATTGATTCGATCAGTTAAATTTCTAATAAAAAAAAAACAATACAAAATCATCACAATTAAACCCATAGAAACTAAACAATGCTTTATTAAAAATTTTGAAACATGATTTCTCATCACATAATTCAAGCCTCAAAGCTTTGAATTACTTTGTTTAAGGTAAAAATGATGCTCAAGTCTAAAGATTAATTATATACCATATATTATTTTCTCGATTGTATGTTTTACAAAGTGTCACGTCTTTTGTTACTTTTTTTTTTTTTAATAGTAATAGGGTCTAAGTTTCAAAAATTTCACATTTTCCCATGGTATGAATGAATTGCAAGGGGAAGTATAAAAGTCAAAGAAAATGTAAAAATGAAGTCCCACGGTCGTGTAAGTAAGCTGCTAGTGATATTGTAAGAAATATGTATAACTTCAATTCAATGTGCCAAATTGGAACATTGTAAAGTAGTTTTATGTAATTATATAAAAATATACTTTTTAAGTTTAGAGTTAATTCTTTTTATAACGGTATTGTTCATATCAAACGTGTGGAAATCCAATTTTTTTACAAATTATATTTGTGTAGTTTAAATTTATTTTTTATATCACAATTTTTTTTCATTAAATAAATGTTTAGCATGTGGATAGTTGATTCAATTTAAGATCTTAATGATCGAAAATTTTATCCATAAGAGATAAAATAATTTTATAATATATAAATAAATACAAATTTTATTTTATAAATTTATTTTATAGTTATAAATTTATCGTAACGAAATTTGTTGAATAAGAAATTTTGTGATACCGTGGACATTAATAAGAAATAGTAATATTAAAAAGTGGTGTTTGTTGAATGAGAGCGCATGTATAGAAAGATTATGGATAATGGAAAGATTAAAGCTAGTAATCACGTTTTGTCTAGAAGAATTAGAGTGAAATAGAAAGTGAGGAAAAGCAGATGCAGATGCAGCAAAGTGTGAATAGGAAGGAACAGAAAGACAGAAGAAGAAGAAGGAAGAGAAGAGAGGTTCTTAATGGCCACTTTCATGCCTTTTCATGATGTAGGGCCGACAACTAGGACGGATTCAGCCGTCTATTACCCAACAACTCTCTCTTCTTAAAGCCTGTCTTCTCTGTCCCCTTCCTCTTTCTCTCTTCAATTAACACCTCTTTTATTTTCATAATTATTCACTGTGTAAAAATGGTATAGACTGTATCATTAAGAATGAACACATCTTAAGAAACATTTAGGATGTTTTCTTATACCATTTTATTAACCTATGCTACTGTCTCCCTAACTCTGAAGCAAAGACAATTATTCACAAAAACCTTTTCTCCTAACATAATCATCACTGGGAAGAATTGCCTTAAGCAAATAAACCTCATTATTGACTGTGACACTCTAAAGCAGAAAAATAGAAATTTCCATTAATCATAAGTACTTACTTACTATAATCACACAAAATTCTCTCTCCTCTTTCTGTCTCTCTCTTACATGGCATAAGGTGACGACTAGTGATGAGAGTGAGACCAACTTTCCATATTATAATAATATTCAGGTAAAAAAGCACAACCCCATTACCCACTGTTACTTCTTCACCTCTATAAATATCTCCACTCAAACACAAACACCAAACCAAGTTACCAAACTCACTTCATTCATTCATTCTCTGTGCCTGTGCCTGTGCCTCAGAAACTCTCTTTTTTTCTCTTGAAAAATGCACTATCAAGCAGCTACTTCGTGGGGGAGCTATGTGACACCAAGGAACGCGGTGGTCGGAGATCCATTAGAACGCATAGAGAGGCTGGCGTCGGAGAATGCGGTGGTGATATTCAGTGTGAGCACGTGCTGCATGTGTCACGCCATCAAGAGGCTCTTCTGCGGCATGGGGGTGAACCCAACCGTGCATGAGTTGGACGAGGATCCCAGAGGCAAGGACCTGGAACGAGCCTTGATGAGGTTACTAGGTTCTCCCTCTGTTGTTCCTGTCGTCTTCATTGGCGGCAAGCTTGTCGGAACCATGGACAGAGTCATGGCTTGCCACATCAATGGCACCCTTGTCCCTCTTCTCAAAGAAGCCGGTGCTCTCTGGCTCTAGTTGTCTGTCAAAATATAAAAAAAAAAAAGAAGTTCTATCACACAGTTTTATATTGTTATCATCATCATAGGAAGGGCATGAAGTGGTCTTTTGTGAGAGTCCCTTCTTCCGTTCCATTTTGGATACACTTCTGCTTCCACCTTCTTACTGACATGTTAATCAATCGTTCTACTTTTCTCGGAGTTTAATGTTTTGTTTATGATTTTTGGTTTGTTGGGTGGTATTTGGGTTTGTTGTGGTTTGTTTGTGTTGAGCTTTGTAAAGATAAAAGGCAGCATAATGGAAAAAAGATGGGTTAGTTTTACTGTTTTTGTTTCTGTTTATTCATTGTTTAATCTGTTTCTTGGGCTTTCGACCGTCTGTGTTTTGCTTTGTCCCTAGTGTGGTCCTTTTACTGTGTTGGTAAATGGGGGCGCATCAAAGGGGAAGTTTCTTTTGATATGGAGAGAAGAGAAGAGAAGAGAAGAGAACAGTGATGAGTTGTGAAGATGAAAAAACGACATCGAGTGTGTACAACGTTGTTGTCGCTATCTCTCTCGTTTTCCAATTGATTTTGACCGTTTACAACGGAGGAGTGAGGAGGGTAGGGAGGAAAATGTTTTTAATACTTTTTTACAAAAAGTAATGATATTTTCATAACCAAAAATTCTAACATTCATTTCATATTATTTTTTATTATTTTTTTTCACGAATACAAAAAAAATATTAGAATTATGATGCACTTAATTTATAGTTTTTATAGTTAAAAATGAAAATAAAAGTAAAAGTCACTTGAAACATGTATTTTTTTAAATGATAAATGATTTTTTATCTTAAAAAATTTAAATGTTTGTCATGTGTACCGGTTACCCATCTTCTCTAACCAGTCTGTCATATACTCATCTATTTATTTAATTTTATAAAGATATATGTTTTTAGTTTGTTTAAATATTTTGAAGTTGAATCTAAGTTACTTTTAAAAACTATCCATTTTTCAGATAAAGGTTTATGCATTTTCTTATTAGAAAGATAAAGGAATCAAAAGTTAGAATTGAATTTTAAAATTAAGAGGATGAAATACATGTTTATCTATTTTATAGAACATTGCTATCTAAAATTCCTTTTGACTTGCGAAAATTATAACTGTGTCATCAAATGAAAGTTGTAGAATGAAATCGACTTAAAATTAGAAGATAAAATAAATTCTAAATTAAAAAAAAAACAAGTCGAAAATGAATTGTATTTATTTATGTTATTGATTTAAATTACATTATAATTTAGATGAATATAATCAAAGCGGACTAGTACGAATTATTTTAAGGTTTAATTATTTGGATCATACTTATTTTGATTCGAAAATTTTAAAATGGTACCCATTTAGTACCCTCCGTTAAGTTTTCACAAACGACGTTAACTACCTTGTCACGTGTCAGCCTCTGGATTTTTTAATTTTTTTAATTTTTTTTTAATTTTTTTTTAATTTTTTTAAATTTTTACTTTTTTTTTGAATTTTTTTTTAAAAAAATATTTGAATAAAATTCAAACAAATAAATTGGGTACTAAATTGAAACCAATAAATATATATGGGTACTAAATTGAAACAAATAGACACATGTGGGGACTAAGTTGAAATGAAGACAATGACACTTGTCAATGATTTGACATGTGGCAAAAAAAAATTTTTAAAAAAAATTCAAAAAAAAAATTCAAAAAAAATTAAAAAAAATTAAAAAAATTAAAAAATCCAGAGGCTGACACATGACAAGGTAGTTAACTCTGTTTGTGAAGACTTAACGGAGGGTACTAAATTGATGACAAAGTTCAAAGTGAGTACCCTTTTGAAATTTTCGAACCAAAATGAGTATGATCCGAGTAATTAAGCCTTATTTTAATTATAAGTTAAAGGTCTTGCTAACTAGTGCCCTAAGAGCACTGGTTAAGGATAGTTAATATATACGAAATTTTACAAAAGTACATAGTTAAGTGTGATATTAATTAAAATCGGACCTAACAACTCTTAATGCAATTTTATTTTAATTAAAGGACAAAAATATCCATAAGTGATATACATATGTATTTAATATTTTATTTAATATTTATTAATAAAAATAATAAAATAATAAAATAAATGTATTTTAATGTTTAAATATAATTAAACATAAAAAAGTTGAAATTAACAAAAAAATCAGGAAAAAAAAATAGTGTTGAACATCTAAAATTATAAAAAAAACAATTAAAGTATCAATTTTGAGTAGAGACTTTAAAAATTCCAAAGTCCCAATTGTATCAAAAACATATTGTCTAAAAATTAAAAGGATATTTTTGTCTTTAAAAAAATGTAATATGCATTTATACTATTTTAATTAATGTATTTAATTATTTCAGTTTTCAATGTAAAAATTATAGTACCAATGCATATTAATGATTCCTTAACCAATGCCCTAAGGGCACTGGTTAGCATTCTCCATAAGTTAAATATGTTTTTTATTATTAAAAATTAGAATTAGTTTATATTTGAAACATTGATCCAATTTAATCTCTTGGCTTTAGAAATATGTGTATTTAGTCCTTTTAGTTAAGTTTCATTAAGTTTATTTGAGGCTTGAAATATGTTTCTCAATTAACATCGAAGTAAAAAAATGTGTTATATACGGTATAAACAACTCAAATGTTATTTTTAAACGCGTTTGAAACATCAAATAAACTTAACAAAATTTGTTTAAAATAACTAAATTCATGTATTTCTAAAGATGACTAAATTGGTCCAAAATTTCAAAGAAAGACTAATTTAATTTTTTACTGAAAGTTAAGGGATAAAATACATTACATATTTTAAATCCAATAATAAATATTTTAAAATATTTTTTAATATGATAAATTATAATTCAATTTGAAAAAAATTATTTAATAAATGCAACTTAATTCCCGTAAACTAAACTAAGATATAGTCCTGTTTAATTTTTGTCAAAACAATACAATTTTCTTAAAGTTCATTCTTTGTTATCATCCAAATGCTATCCGTTCTCTTCATATGGAAATTACATTAACAGGTTAATATCAATTAACTCCTTACTCAAAATAAAAATATTATACCCTAATATTTTCTTGAAGAGTCTTCAAAAAAATTGTTTAGATTTACCTAAAGCAAAAATTATCAAAAAATTGTGATAAATTTGCTATTACAGTGTGAGAAAATCCTTTTTAAGGGTAATTTGGGAAGAAAAAACAAAAGGCTGGTGCATTGGTAAATAGGAGAAGTACAATTAGCAATAGCCCAAATTTGTATCTGAAATATTTCATGCTAAGATTTAGAAGAAATCATACGATAGCCCATTCAGTTGGATTCTAACTACTTAAATTTGTCTTAGGAATATTAAGGGCACCCTCAAATTGTTAACTACACCCAACTCTTTAGAAATATTCAATCCTCACACCCCTCTCATTTGTTTTTTTTTTTTTTTTTTTTTTTTTTTTTTTTTTTTCATTTTTTCTTTTTTTTTTTTTTTTTTTTTTTTTTTGGCTTTTTTCTTGATACATACATACATTCTTCTTCTCTTCTTTGCTTCTTTTTTGTTATCTATGAATATAATATTTGAGGCTTTTTTTTCTGGTTAGTATAAAGGTTTTTCTATTTTACTGAAAGGAAATGTTATATATGAATTAAGTGTACCCACTGTCTTCATGGAAAAGCAATTAATTACTTAATTCAACATCTCTAGAACACTTTAAAAGGAAATCTATCTAATTATATTTTAAAATTTATTTATTATTTTTATGTTTTCATTTTATGTTCTACAATCAGAATTTTACATAAATTAAAATCATTTTTGTAATCATATTCTTTTAATTTTACTTTATTCAAGAGTTTTATAATAATACAAACTAATTGTTTTCTTGTGATAATATATAAGATTTTTAAGCATTAGATGATTAATTTTTTTAACATTATATTTTAACTGTAACACACGTAACTATTTTTGGTGTAATATTTAATAATATATATATATATATATATATATATATATATATATATATATATATATATATATATATATATAATCATTTGAAAATGTTTAATGCTTTCAGGAATATTTATGAAATATTCATAAACTTACATTAATTGATTTAACTGAACAAAAATTAATAGTATTGTCAGTTTTAATCATTTATGTTTTTGTTATAATCTATAACAGTATAATTAATCAGATATTTTATTATGTCCACGTCTCGTTATTTCAATTTTATCTTTAATTTTTATTTTAAAAATTAATTATTATTTTATAAATAGTTTAATTTTAACCGTTATTTTAAAAACTTCTTCTATCATTATTTTAAAAATATCTTTTGTCTATATTTTTTATTTTCTAATTTTATATTTAGTAACTATTTTAAAAATTAATTATATATTTTTTATTCATCTTAACTCAAATTTATTTAAAAAATGCAAAAACACAGGCTCGACAATGCTTGTGTTTTTGCTAATTATAATAAAAAGGTTAAGTTATTGAAAACTCCGGAGATATTTAATATGTCCATATTAAGGTTTAAATCTTTATTTTCATCCTAATTTGGTCATCTTCTCTTTTAAGGGATTAATTAAGTTTTAATTTTTATTAATTTTAATCAATTTGGTCATTTTTTCTAGTGGTGTTTAAATAGTTAATGTATGTGTACACGTGTCAATTTTTGTTTTTTTTAATTCTTTTAAAAATTTTAAAAAATTTAAAAATTTAAAAAGTTTAATTTTTTATTTTATTTTTAAAATTTTTCTTAGAGAAGGAGTTAATAAAAGTTTTCAATTTCCCACGTTTTTGGGAAATTATGTTATAATAAATGTCGCATAATTAATATTTTATTTATTTTATTATTTAAATTCGTAATATTCGGTCGGGATGTTACATTTGGTATTAGAGCTTTGTTTTCAAAATGATTTTTGGGGTATTTGGGGAGTGAGCTTATCGTGTTTCGCTTGCAAGACTATTATGTTCCTTGTTTATGAAATTTTTATTGTGTAAGTCTTAACTGGAACTGTTTGGTGTGAACAACTGAAAATGTGGCGTGCTCAGGCTATGACTAATCGAAGGAGAAGGAATAATGCTGGAGTAGATGAGATCGCACATGTGGTTCATCGGATGGTGGATGCGATGCAACCTATTGCAGCATAACCCAAAGCTGTGGTAGCACCCACTCGTCTAGTAACTATGGAGGACTTCATGAGGCACAAACCCTCTAAGTTCACGGGCAAATCCATTCCTGATGAGGCAGATGCTTGGCTCATAGAGTGTGAGAAGATCTGTAGAGAGATAGAGTGCACTGATGTACAGAAGTTGTCCTTCGTCACCTTCCTGCTGGTGGTTCAGTCTCACCGCCAGGCAGCTCATGCCTCAGAACCCAAAACTGGGTTAATAACGATGTGTCGCCTAGCGGTATATGCATACCCGCTAGGCGGTTTCTGGGCAAAAACCCAGAAACTTGCGAAATATGGTCCAGATAGGGAAAATTTTCATACAATAAGGATCATACAATGTAGTGTACATTATTTACAATAGAAACACATTAAAACAACTCCCCTTACATGGATTCCTTGCTAAAACACGAATTTGGTTTGTGTATCCTCCAACCAAACCCTCATAACTTTTGGTTCCACTTTGTCAGCGTTGTTTTCAGTCTCACCTCTCCTTCAATCAGTACAACTCCTCTAAAATCCCTTGCCTAACCTTCACACGAAAATGTAGCACTCTCTTTCTCCTCCAATTGCCTTCTCTCTCTCTCTCAGTTACTACCTTAATTAAGTGTAATTAACACTAAAATGAAAAATGCTATTAAGTTTCATGTTAATGGCTAATCATGAACCATTATTTGGTTGTCTCCAGCCCACTAGGCTGCTCCTCTTGGCAGCTAGGGTTTCTATGCCTCTTCATTCCCATGCCAAAATAAAATTAAGCAAAAAGAAAGTTTTGGTTTCGTTCCTAACAAGGTTTGAACCCACAACAACTCAATCACCAACCAATTCATATTTGTGATAATTCCTATAATTTTAGGATTTCATTATCACTACTCACATTCAAATATATGAATAAAATAATGCACAATTTAAAATAACACAGAAATGACATACATAGGACTTAAACCCAAGTCCTTTCACACAATCAAGTACTCTCAACCATTTGAGCTAGTACTTTTCCACATCATAGCATTCCGCATTAAATGTCTTAAAGGCTTCTACTACCCGCATTTATTAAATAATTATTTAATTAACTATTTAATTTTCTCGGGTCTTACATTCCCCCACCTTTAAAGATTTTCGTCCTCGGAAATAGGACTTACCAGGAAACAAGTGCGGGTAGGATTGCCTCGTGCGATCCTCCATCTCCCAGGTCATCTCCTGAGTAGCCTTATCCCAAAGCACTTTCACGGTCCTGATCTCCTTCCCTCGCAGCTTCTTCACTTGAGAGTCGAGAATCCGCATTGGTCCGATATTCACTGTCAAGTCCTCTCTGATCTTAATGTCATCAAATTCCAGTACATGCGATGAATCTGCTATGTATTTCCTCAACTGAGAAACATGAAACACATTGTGCAGATTTGCCAAGTGCGGTGGCAGGGCGATCTCATAAGCTGCAGCGCTGATCCTCCTCAATATAATATAGGGCCCAACAAACCTCAGAGTTAACTTCCTTGATTTGATAGCCTTCCAGTACCCGCCGTCGGTGTTGTTGACATGAGAAGCCAAGGTGGTTTGCTTCTTGAAGATTTGATGAAGATTGAATGAAGCTCTTTTGAACTATCTATAAGCCATTACCATTGAAATGAAGCCTACATTGATGAATGAAATGAGATTTGATGATATCCATGGTGATCAAGGCTGGAATGTGTGCTCTCCATGTAGTTACATCATTTAGAAAGTAAAGTTGTAATTCATGTTGTAGACCTTATAGCATTAATTACATGTTTTTGGTCTTAAGTGTGTCTTTTAATCTGTTGAATGGCTTTTCAACAAGCTAAAATTTCTCTTTTAATCTGTTGAATGGTTTTTTAACAGGTTAAAAGGTTGGCTGCAGTAGTCTTAAACTGCAACAAATTCAATCAGTTGATTTAGTTTTTAATTGACTTAATTCACTTAAGTCAAGTGAAATCAACCGATTGATTTGAAAATCAACATGTTGAATTTCATAACAATTTGACTATAAAAACTTTGATTTTCGAAAGAAAGGTTGTTTGATCATTATTAGAGCACAAATTTGTTCTGGAAAGTTGTGGAAACTCTTTCCTTCGTGATCACATGTGTTGCAGGTGTTGAAGATTGATCTTGGATCAATTCTTGGAGCTTTTGGCTTGGTTTCAGGCTTGGAGAAAGTGGTTTGTGGTAGGATGGACTGTGCTACCACTGAGGTTTGATCTTTCTCAAGCTTTGTGTGTGTGTTGGTGTGATTCTTGTGTGATTCAAGAGTCTTTTGTGGTGTTTTTGCATATTTTGGAAGTGTAAGGGTGGATACTTTGTAAATCTTTTGAAATAGTGCAAAGTCAAGCACAGGTTGCCTTGACAAACTGGATGTAGCTCAGGTTTGAGTGAACCAGTATAAAAATCTCGTGGTATCCTCTCTTCTCTAACCTTTCTCTCTTGCTTTTTCATTTTAAAGTTTAAAGAACTTGTGCTTTAATCATCTTTTTCATGTTCTTGCATGTTTTCATAGCATTTACAGCATTGAGCATGTTTACATAATCATTTGGAACCTATCTTGATCATTCTTGTGCATTGTTCCTGGTTTAAAATTCAAATTCGCATTTCTGCAATTTTCCTAGTATTTCAGTCGACTGTTTTCCTATTTCAATCGATTGATTATACTAGAACAGAATCTATTTAGTAAAATCAATCAATTAACTCTATTTGTGATCAATTGAAAGTGTACAGTTCAGTACTGTTTGCATCCTAACTTGGTGATCTATTTGATTCAATTAAAGGTGGTTTTTAGCTTGCAAAGATAGCCTAAAATTTTAACTAGCCAATTCAACCCCCCTTCTTGGCTTTTCAACCATTTCAAAACTAACAGGTGTCACTTTGAGGAATACACGATCCCCGACCTCAAACTCTATAGGTCGCCTCCTCTTATCTACGTATGACTTCTGTCTGCTCTAAGTAGCTCTCATTCGCTTCTAAATCGCCTTGACCTTCTCAGAAGTCTACTGCAAGAACTCTGGACCTAATACTAGGGACTAACCATCCTGATTCCAACATAGCGGTGTCTTGCGTCGTCGCCCATACAAGGCCTCATATGGTTCCATACTTATACTGGAGTGATAGTTGTTGTTGTACGTGAACTCTACCAATTGAAGCATCTTACTCCAACCTCCTATATGATCCAACACACAAGCTCATAGCAGATCCTCTAATGACTAGATCGTCCGCCCCGACTACCCATTCATTTGGGGATGATATGCAGAACTCATCCTCAACTGGGTCCCTAATGCTGCTTGTAGAGACTGCCAAAAACGAGATGTTAATCTTAGGTCTCTGTCTGATACTATACTAGTTGGCACACCATGCAACCTGACTACCTCTCGAACATACAAATTGGCTAATTTATTGATAGACCACTTCTAATTAATGGCGAGGAAATGAGCACACTTTGTTAACCTGTCCACTATTACCCAGATTGAATCATACCCCTTTATAGACCTTGGCAAATGCGTCACGAAATCCATGGCGATACTATCCCATTTCCACTGCGGAATGTCTAACGGCTCAAGAGTACCCCCTGGTCTTTGGTGTTCAATCTTCGTCTTCTGACACACCAAGCAAGATGCCACAAAGTCAGCGATGTCAGTTTTCATTCCATTCCACCCGAAGGACTGTTTCATATCTGTTGACATGAGAAGCCATGGTGGTTTGCTTCTTAAAGATTTGATGAAGATTGAATGAAGCCCTTTTGAACTATCTTGAAGCCATTACCATTGAAATAAAGCCTACATTGATGAAGGAAAGGAGATTTGATGATATCCATGGTGATCAAGGCTGGAACGTGTGCTCTCCATGTTGTTACATCATTAAGAAACTGTATTTGTAGCTTGTAATTCATGTTGTAGACCTTAAAGCATTAATTAGATGTAGTTTGGTCTTTAATGTGTTTTTAATCTATTGAATAGTTTTCAACAGGTTAAAATGTCTCTTTTAGTCTATTGAATGGTTTTTCAACAGGTTAAAAGGTTGGCTGCAGTAGTCTTAAAATACAACAAATTCAATCAGTTGATTTAGTTTTTGATCAACTGATTTCACTTAAGTCAAGTGAAATCAACTGATTGATTTGAAAATCAACCTGTTGAATTTCATAACAGTTTGACTATAAAAGCTGTGATTTTTGAAAGAGAGGTCAGTTGATCATTTTAGAGCATGATTTTGTTTTGGAAACTTGTGGAAACTCTCTCCTTCGTGATCATAGGTGTTGCAACTGTTGAAGATTGATCTTGGATCAATTCTTGGAGCTTTTGGCTTGGTTTCAGGCTTGGAGAAAGTGGTTTGTGGTAGGATGGACTGTGCTACCACTGAGGTTTGATCTTTCTCAAGCTTTGTGTGTGTGTTGGTGTGATTCTTGTGTGATTCAAGATTCTTTTGTGGTGTTTTTGCATATTTTGGAAGTGTAAGGGTGGATACTTTGTAAATCTTTTGAAATAGTGCAAAGTCAAGCTAAGGTTGCCTTGACAAATTAGATGTAGCTCAGGTTTGAGTGAGCCAGTATAAAAATCTCGTGGTGTCCTCTGTTCTGTAACCTTTCTCTCTTGCATTTTCATTTTAAAGTTTAAAGAACTTGTGCTTTAATCATTTCTTTCATGTTCTTGCATGTTTTCATGGCATCTGCAACATTGAGCATGTTTACATAATCATTTGGAACCTATCTTGATCATTCTTGTGCATTGTTCCTGGTTTAAAATTCAAATTCGCATTTCTGCAATTTTCCCAGTATTTCAGTCGACTGTTTTCCTATTTCAATCGGTTGATTATACTAGAACAAAATCTGTTTAGTAAAATCAATCAATTAACTCTATTTTTGATCAATTGAAAGTGTACAGTTCAGTACTGTTTGCATCCTAACTTGGTGATCTATTTGATTCAATTAAAGGTGGTTTTTAGCTTGCAAAGATAGCCTAAATTTTTAACTAGCCAATTCAACTCCCCCTTCTTGGCTTTTCAACCATTTCAAAACTAACAATATCCCGATACATCTTAGTCATACCTGGATGTATGCTAAGACGACTTTTATGTCCTTCTTACATAATCTATTTTCTCAACCTCCAATTCCCAAGTACACATACTCTATCGCGAAATCGCAGGATGCCATATGATCCCATCCGATAATCCTTCCCTTTCTTAGTACCTAACCATCTCACAAACTGTTACAGCTCAACATCATTCTTTTGTTGATCTCGGATAGTTTCCAAGATATCACTAGTCAATGTTAGAACACTGCATCTGATATAATCTTCCCCCTTGAATTCCTCACATTCTAGTAAGGGAACTTGACTGTGCAGGCATACACATACAAGTTTGAGTTCTTGGCAATATTCTATTCGCCTACTGTCACGGAGGAATGGAGGTGCCAGAAGTATGAAGGTGGGCTGAAACATGAGTTGCGCCAATTCTTAGTACCATTCCAGATCAAGGAGTTTCCAGTCTTGGTGGAGCAAGCCAAGGAAGTCGAGCAGTTGGAGATGGAGCCCAACAGAGTGGCACGACAGCAGAAGTCCACGATAGATTCCAGACTGTAGAAGAAACCATACAACAGACCACCGACTTCGATAAGAAAACTGCAGTGTCTTAATTGTGGTGGGGAGCATCTGAGGAGGGATTGTCCCAAACACTTTGGCAGCTCAGGTAGCAGTAGTAGCACTAGCAAGTGCTATGTGTGTGATCAGACTGGACATTTTGCACGACAATGTCCTAACAAGAAGCCAACCAGTGGAACTCCATCAAAGAAACCAGTGGGAAAGCGGCCCAAAGCAGCATGACGAGTATATGCTTTGACCAGCACCGAGGTGACTTAATTAGGTAATCTGGTGCAGGAAACTTGTATTCTTTGTGGTGACAATGTGGTGGTATTGTTTGATTCAGAGCCACTCATTCATTCGTATCCAATGAATGTGTGAGGAGGCTTAGACTTCTAATGCGAGAGTTGGGGTGCAAGCTGATAGTTGCGACACCAGCATCCGGCGAGGTATCCACCAATTCTGTTTGTGTGGGATGCCCTATTGAAGTGGCAAGCCGCAAATTCAAGGTGAATCTCATATGCTTGTCGATGGAAGGACTAGACGTGATATTGGGGATGGACTGGTTGTCCAGCAACCACATCGTTATTGATTGTGGACAACACAATGTGGTATTCTCATAGAAAATAGGACTAGAGTTGATGAAGATTGAATGAAGCTCTTTTGAACTATCTATAAGCCATTACCATTGAAATGAAGCCTACATTGATGAATGAAAGGACATTTGATGATATCCATGGTGATCAAGGCTGGAATGTGTGCTCTCCATGTAGTTACATCATTTAGAAAGTGTATTTTAAAGTTGTAATTCATGTTGTAGACCTTATAGTATTAATTAGATGTTTTTGGTCTTAGGTGTGTCTTTTAATATGCTGAATGGTTTTTCAACAGGTTAAAATGTCTCTTTTAATATGTTGAATGGTTTTTTAACAGGTTAAAAGGTTGGCTGTAGTAGTCTTAAACTACAACAAATTCAATCAGTTGATTTAGTTTTTAATCGACTGATTTCACTTAAGTCAAGTGAAATCAACCGATTGATTTGAAAATCAACTTGTTGAATTTCTTAACAATTTGACTATAAAAGCTGTGATTTTCGAAAGAGAGGTCGTTTGATCATTATTAGAGCACGAATTTGTTCTGAAAAGTTGTGGAAACTCTTTCCTTCGTGATCATATGTGTTGCAGGTGTTGAAGATTGATCTTGGATCAATTCTTGGAGCTTTTGGCTTGGTTTCAAGCTTGGAGAAAGTGGTTTGTGGTAGGATGGACTGTGCTACCACTGAGGTTTGATCTTTCTCAAGCTTTGTGTGTGTGCCTGGTGGTTTTCCAGGTCAGCAAGAGGGTTCTTGCTGTGTTGGTGTGATTCTTGTGTGATTCAAGATTCTTTTGTGGTGTTTTTGCATATTTTGGAAGTGTAAGGGTGGATACTTTGTAAATCTTTTGAAATAGTGCAAAGTCAAGCTCAGGTTGCTTTGAAAAACTGGATGTAGCTCAGGTTTGAGTGAACCAATATAAAAATCTCGTTGTATCCTCTCTTCTCTAACCTTTCTCTCTTGCTTTTTCATTTTAAAGTTTAAAGAACTTGTGCTTTAATCATCTTTTTCATGTTCTTGCATGTTTTCATAGCATTTACAACATTGAGCATGTTTACATAATCATTTGAAACCTATCTTGATCATTCTTATGCATTGTTCCTGGTTTAAAATTCAAATTCGCATTTCTGCAATTTTCCCAGTATTTCAGTCGACTATTTTCCTATTTGAATCGGTTGATTATACTAGAACAAAATCTGTTTAGTAAAATCAATCAATTAACTCTATTATTGATCAATTGAAAGTGTACAGTTCAGTATTGTTTGCATCCTAACTTGGTGATCTATTTGATTCAATTAAAGGTGGTTTTTAGCTTGCAAAGATAGCCTAAATTTTTAACTAGCCAATTCAACCCCCCTTCTTGGCTTTTCAACCATTTCAAAACTAACAGGTGTTACTTTGAGGAATACACGATCCCCGACCTCAAACTCTATAGGCCACCTCCTCTTATCTACGTATGACTTCTGTCTACTCTAAGTAGCTCTCATTCGCTCCTAAATCGCCTTGACCTTCTCAGAAGTCTACTACAAGAACTCTGGACCTAATACTAGGGACTAACCATCCTGATTCCAACATAGCGGTGTCTTGCGTCGTCGCCCATACAAGGCCTCATATGGTTCCATACTTATACTGGAGTGATAGTTGTTGTACGTGAACTCTACCAATTGAAGCATCTTACTCCAACCTCCCATATGATCCAACACACAAGCTCGTAGCAAATCCTCTAATGACTTGATCGTCCGCCCCGACTACCCATTCGTTTGGGGATGATATGCAGAACTCATCCTCAATTGGGTCCCTAATGCTGCTTGTAGAGATTGCCAAAAACGAGATGTGAATCTTGGGTCTCTTTCTGATACTATACTAGTTGGCACATCATGCAACCTGACTACCTCTCGAACATACAAATTGGCTAATTTATTGATAGACCACTTCCGATTAATGGCGAGGAAATGAATGTGTGAGGAGGCTCGGACTTCTAATGCGAGAGTTGGGGGTGGAAGCTGATAGTTGCGACACCAGCATCTGGCGAGGTATCCACCAATTTTATTTGTGTGGGATGCCCTATTGAAGTGGCAGGCCGCAAATTCAAGGTGAATCTCATATGCTTGCCGATGGAAGGACTGGACGTGATATTGGGGATGGACTGGTTGTCCAGCAACCACATCGTTATTGATTGCGGACAATGCAATGTGGTATTCTCATAGACAATAGGACTAGAGTTGATCTTAGCTTAAAAGGTGATGAAGGAAATAGAAGCTGGAGTTACTTGTTACATGATAATGGCTCAAGGGGAAAAGAAGAGTACAACTGAGCATATCAGAAGCATACCGGTGGTGGATGAGTATGCTGATGTGTTTCTAGAAGAAATTCCAGAACTATCGCCAAGTAGGGATGTAGATGATGTTGTAGATGGTTCTGGTGAGACATAACATCAGAGAGGGGCTAGTTAGGAAATACTTTTCATGGAGTTTATGATTTTTATGTATTTCATTTATCATTTATGGTTTTGAATAATTTTGTAAATCTTTATGTTACCATACTTGGATATTGTAACCGAGCTTTATAAATTGTGGTTTTTGATCATTACCAATGTGATAAATGTTTTAATTTTCCCGCGTTTTGAGAAAAGACATTATATTAAATAAGGTTTTATTTATATTTTCTATTTTATTTCTTTAAAATTAGTAATATCCACCCGGAATGTTACAACTGCTATTCCTCTATTTCCCTAAGGACAATTGCTATTCCTCTACTCCCCAAAGGACGACTAGGGTTTCTGGTCATCTACCAATGTAGCAAAAAATAATCAAGTAAGCGTAAAAAAAAAAGAACTAATTAGTGCTAATCAAACTCTACAATAGAAAGATTAGCCATAAAGCAAGCCTTAGAACGTAATCATTTGATTACTCTCATAAGCAATGTTACCACGTCATTTTGCCATGATTAGCCCCCACAAAATGTAAAAGCCCACTAAGAGTACTATAAATAGAAGATGTAGATAAGTTAGTTGATACCTTTTTTTTTATATCTGTATTTATTGAACCGAACTAAAATAATAACTTATTTAAATGTTAGAGTATCTTTTATAGATAACCCATTAGGAGAGCAACTGGTTTGGAAGGACCGTCGAAAGTCAACAACAATAAGAAAAATACCAAAGAGGACCTAAGAACATGGAATTAAGGTGATATTCAACCTGTACTACACCAAGGCGGCCTAACAAAAAACACTCACACTTCCCATCCTTTGTTGCTATAGATATACCGACACAGGCTGGGGGACTGGTGTACTACACCTAGGTGGCCTAACATGACTATAACCGTAAAATCCGCCTACATAACCCCCGAGGACGCAAATAATCACCATATATGTCGAGCGAACAAGAGTAAGCGGCCTAAGCCGCAAACTTAAGAAAATGAAACAAGAACTTAACATACTTAAAGCATTACTAGCAAAGCCCCTAGGGCCCACAATAATCTAGCTAAGGGGCATGGGCTAGGCCCAGGCCCACTTGCGGTCCAAACAAGGGCTCAGCCCATGACGTGGCCAAACATAATTAATAATCTATAAATATGCATGGGCCCCAACAATTAAAGGTATGCATTCATTAATCCCTTAATCACAAGATTTGACTTTTCTGAGAATTCTTTGCTAACTTGAGCATCAGAGTCTTCTCCGCAGGTAACCCCTCTTGGGTCCAAACCGGTCCAAAGTGAGACACCAGCAGATAACATATGTCAACCGGAAGGAAGCCTACTAAGGAAATTGCGGATTGAGGTAAAGTAACACCGTGGGGCATGAAGTAATACTTTACGGATCAACCCACACTCTCTCGAAGATGGTTTCTACCCGCAATAGAGCTGGAGTCACCAAACAAACTGAAGCAGGTCCTGTAGCACCTGCCGGTAGCACCTCGGACTTGGCCGCTATCCTTGAAGGCCAAGCCAAAATGCAACAAGAGCTAGCTGATCTGAAGAAGCGCAGTGCTGATGAGATGGAAGCACTCAGACAAGAAAACTCCTGACTAAGGAGGAAGATTGAGGCTGATCCCACCCGAAAGGGAAAAGCCAAGGAAACGTCAGAAGCCACAAATTCCCCGACTTTCCAGCCTAGTGAGGAAGAAAGTCAGTACAATCCTACCCAGCACACCTTCACCACTATCGCAACCGAAATCGTGACGGGACGACGAACCAAAAATTAAAATTTGTAAAAACAGAGTTTGGAGTCGCCACCATAGTTGTTATAGGAAATTATGGAAAACCATAACAAAAAAGCAAAGTCTGCGAAAAACCAAAATTTGGGTCTGGAAGTCAGTTACGCGTGAAGAAGGTATTAGCACCCCACAACGTCCGTCCTAAGACGGTACCTTTAATTAAATGTGCAAAAGTTATGTGGTTTTTCAAAATATTTAATTTTTTCCAGAATTAGTAATAAAAGAATGTACAAAAAAAAACAACAAAACTATTTTTTTGATTTTTTGGCCCGACGAGGATTAATCCTCGCTCCTACGTATCTCCATGTGAATGGAGAATCAGGGTTACGTAGTTCTTTATGAAAAACTATTTGGAAAACTATTTGAAAAATGATTTAATTTGTTATATAATTTTGAAAACCTTTTTATTTAAATTCTAGTATTATTTTAAAATTGGTGTCACGTGACGTGAGCGGCCGGATAGACACTTCAAATAAATTCTTTTTTTTTAATCTTTTATTTTTTATTATTTTAATCATTTATAAATTTTTAATATTTTTTTAAAGTTATTTTAGAGTAGTTGTGGATGTCATTGCGACGTGAGTAACCAAATAGGTATAAAAGAGTAAACAAAGAAAATTATATTTTATTTTTAGATCATTTGTATATATTTTTAGAAAAAACAAAAGTCTAAATTAGATGTCATGCGACACGAGCGGCCGGGCAGACAATAAAGAAAGGGAAAATATATATTTTTATGATTAAAAAAAAGAATGAAAATTGAAAAAAAACTAAATCAAAAGATGAAAGAATTGAGAGTGACGTACCTTAAAACAATTTCAATATCTCCTCACCTTTTTTCTTTTTTTTTTGTTTTTTTGCTTCCTTTTCTAAATTTTGTTTGTTTGTTTGTTTTTCCAATAGAGATAAAGATGAGAGGTGTCTATGTGGGTGATAATGAGAGAAAGAGAGAGTGTAGAGAATGTTTTCTTCTGTTTTTTTTCTACCTCCTTTAATATTTTTTTAAAAGAGAGATAAAAGAGAAGGTGTGTGTGGGAGTGGTGATGGGAAAGAATTAGAGAAATGTAGAGAATTCTCTTTTTTTTTTTGACAGAGTGCGTATTTATACTCACACCTTGCAATATGAATGCAATCTCAGCCTTAATTGTAATGAATAATATAAGGAAGGAATTGGTCATGGTAGCAACAAATTATGGGGATCAAATCGCAGCAAATCAAAGCACAAAATCAATCATCATCAGTAACAAATCAGAGCACAAAATCAATCCCAATTAGTAATATTGATTCTTACCATTTGAAGAGATATTACTTCTAATTATTACAATCATATCACTAATTTCTATTTTAGGAACAAAGTGTAGACAATATGTTGAGTTGTTGGGCTCATGAAGGAGTGCAATAATTAAAAACAAATTAAGCTCTTCTTTTTTTCTCTTTTTTTTTTCTTTTTTCCATCTCTTTTTTTTCTTTTTTTTTATCTCTCTTTTTTTACTTTTTTTTTTCTAAAATTAAAGTTTGAAAAGCTTTGAAGAAAATTTTGTTTCACATTTTTTTTATTAACTAAAATGCTTTTTTATTTTTTATTTTTTTAAAATAAATTTATTCACCCGTATGAAATTGGGTGTTGACAACCACCACTCAAAAGACTCCCATCATCTCGACCCATCATACACACTTCCACCCCACCTTCCCAGGACACCCCATAACACCTACCCCCACTGCCACCCTTCCCACTACCCGAATCCCACCTCACAACTTTACCTCCACCCTTCCCACTACTCACATCCCACCTCGTAACTTTACTTCCACCTTTTCTACTCTCATCCACCATCCCATTCCATCTCACTCGTTACCATCCCAACCACCCAGGCGCCGCCCTTTTACCGATTTCATCGCCAACACTCCTCTCCCTGCCTAGTGAGAACCTTTCACGCTGGACCGTTATACAAGCCAAATTGATCCAGACAAGCACCTCAAAGTGTACATAACACACGTCGCCCTCTATACATCGCATGATGTCGTTTTCTACAAAGCCTTTCCAACCACCCTTATAGGCCCCGCACTCGAATGGTTCACAACTCTACCTCCATACTCCATTGACTGCTTTGACACCCTCTCCCACATGTTCACTACTCATTTCGCCGGCAACCGTCCACATCAAACTGCAACCCTCTCTCTCCTTGACGTCAAACAAGAACAAGACGAGACACTGCAGACCTTCATCGACCGTTTCAGCAAGGTCGCTCTCCGCACGTGGCACCTTAACCAAGAGATGATACTGCAATGTATGACACTCACTCTCAAACCCGGGCCCTTCGCTAACAACATCTACCTTCACCCACCTGCATCCATGCACGAACTGAAGCTCCACGCTGCAGACTACATCAGCATGGAAGAGATGCAAACCCTCCACATGAAGTTCTGCAACGAATACACACCCTCTACTGCCCCCGCCCCCCAAACCACCTTCACGACCTGATCCTAGACCCAGAGAACCCCGACAACCTCACTTCACCAGATACGCACCCCTGAATGTTCCTAGATCCCGCCTTCTTGATGAGCTCTTCAAGCCGACCTCATCCCACCACCTCGCAAAACGTCCAATCCTCCCAACGCCGACATGACCAAATATTGTCGCTATCACCATAACAACGGCCATGCCACAGACGAATGCAAAGCACTCCAAGAAAAGATTGAAGAATTGGTTCGTGCTGGCCATTTCCGCCGCTTCATCCGCAGAGACGACCACCCACATCCTCCACGATCTGACCACCAATACCCTTCTCGCGATTTTCGCCATGACAGACGTCCCAACCAACCCACATGCCATGACCCCCACATGCCCACACTGATGTTGCCCTAACTGATCCCCCACTATGCGGCACAATTAACACCATCTCTGGCGGCTTTGCTAGTGGCGGGTCCACCTCCTCCGCTAGAAAGAAGCATCTTCGCCAACTCTAGTCCATTAACCACATAACCCACTCCCACCATAGGCGCCGCATGCCTCTCATTACCTTTACAAACGATGACTTTCATGGCGTTGATCACTAGCAGGATGACCCCATGATCATCACGGTCGAGCTTGAAAACTACGCAATCAAGAATGTCCTTATCGACCAAGGCACTTCAGTCGACATCCTATATTGGACGATATACCAAAAACTACAACTTCCCACCACTGCCTTGGTTCCCTATGATGAACCCACATACAACTTCTCCGGGGAGAAGGTCTCCACTCGCAACTACATTGACCTTCACATCGTCTTTCGCGATGTCACTCAAACCAAAACAATCTCTATCCGTTTTGTTGTCGTAGACGCGCCTACATCATGCAATGTCCTCCTCGGCCAACCATGCCTCAACACTCTACGTGCTGTCGTATTACACCTCATCTGGCCATGAAATTCCCCTCCCTATCTGGAGACATCCTTACCATCCACGGCGACCAAAGGCTCGCGCGAGAATGCTACATGGCCAGTCTACGACCACAACTACCCATCCTTTAAACAAACAACATTGAACGTCCACCTGGCTCTAACATAGTCTTATCTTGAGATGATTTGGACCCCAGAGTAGACCGTGATGCACGCCTCAAGCCTGTCGATGAAACCATACCCTTGGAACTCCCTAATTGAGGCACCCTCAAATTGGGCACCGGCCTTCAACACGAAAAGCGTGAAATACTTACAGCTACCCTCATCAGCAACACCGACCTCTTTGCCTGGTTATCCGTTGACTTACCCGGCGTTGACCCTCAGGTCGCGATTGATAACAAATTGGATAATGCTGTCGTTGACGCGATCAAATTAATACTACTAAACTATAGCAACTTCAGTATTGCTAAGATAGTAGTCAAGAAAATAGAAAGGGTAAAGTAACCCAAAGTCGTCTCCCAACGAACACGGAATTGATTTTTAACAAATTAGTTCTTATAAAACTATACAAATGAGTTAGTCAAATAAAATAAAAAATATAGGGGATTAAGATAAACA
>Ga0214542_1002265_pt1 | contig 39923 bp, 19 predicted proteins | sample CNSS1metaG_FD_160096 | JGI IMG/M metagenome (GOLD analysis project Ga0214542, IMG submission 160096) | Root nodule microbial communities from cowpea collected in UCLA plant growth center, Los Angeles, California, USA - CNSS1 | ecosystem: Host-associated > Plants > Roots > Nodule | place: USA... | reverse complement strand
GTTCAAAGTATTATGAAATTGTTCTGGGAATTTTCTGATTTTCAGGTGTGTGGATATTGTAAAAATAGTCAAATTTTTTAAAAAAAGGGAGCAGTTTGACGTCTGGTGTGCCCTGACAGACGTTATTTAACGTCAGACTGTACCAGGGCCGACGTTATTTAACGTCTGACAGTCTCTGACAGACGTTATTTAACGTCTGACAGTCTCTGACAGACGTTAAATTGCTCAGGTTTTTCCCTCTTTCTGGTGCGAAAATTGACGTCTGCTATTACTGGCCCCGACGTTGGATAACGTCGGACTCCTAAAGGACCGACGTCAAGTGACGTCTGCTCTTTTTTCGACGTTATTTTGACGTCACCCGATACGACGTCGGTGTTTGGGCAGACGTCAAAGGTCGAAAATGTCAGACGTTAAAAGGCTTTTTTGTGTTAGTGGTAGGGTCGTGTCTCTTTTGTAATGATCGATTCCAATGAGCATGGTGGAGAGTGATGATGCTAGCTAGTATATTGAGTGAGTTTCTTTTGGAAATAATGTACCTAGGTATTTAATATGGTATAAATTATTAGTCCCATTTTGCCTTTTGAAAGATTTTATCAATCTCATGTATTTGGAAATACTTGTGTATATTTCTTCACTCCATAGAACCAGGTTTACTTAATACTTTAATTGTAAGAATCAAAGAGAGTACAGATATTCTATTTTCTTAGGTTGTTAAATTATTTTTTTGCGCAAAAATAGTTTGCAAAGAAAACATTATCAAACTAATTTTTTCCAACTCTTACAGTATCATTATCTACAAATTTATATTTAATAAATAATTCTCAATTTTTAATACTTTTCCTGCAAAGTTTTATTAGAAAAAAAAAGTTATATAATAGAGATATACATAAGTTAATTTGTGGTAATTATAATATCTCTGTTTGTAAATAATTTTAAATAAGAAAATCTACCTGTATTTGATGCAGAAAAATTTTTACTATACAATTTTTAAATTTTCTGCTAAATACATTTTTTTTATAAAAAACCAAATGAATTTCATGCCAAAAACATTTAAAAGAAGAATATGCATGAATTTCTTTCTTAAATATTTTTATACAAATATATTTAAGAAAGAAATTGTGTTATTTGAATCAATATACGACAGACTCCAAGAAGAATATTTCTTTCTTATATATGTCTGTAATCAGGATTTTTCCAGTAGTGTTGCTTCCTCATTCGTGGGGATAGAGACAGTCTTCCTCTCCTATTGCTTATCTCTATCCCCATTTTGTAATTGAATCAATATACGACAGACTCATAACCACATTAAAAATTGTGTTATTTGAATGACAAGCTGTTGGTCAGAAGTAATATGCTAAACCAGATCAGGCTTTAAATGACAACTGTTATTTTGGTTGACTAAAATTAAGATCTGAATTGAACAGTTCAATTCATGGACTTTAATAAAAGAAATATGAAATAATAGTAATGCAGAAGGATGCAAGTTTAAGAGTAGTGGTTGAACTACATCTTATTGTTTGTATTCGTTAACAATATGATTATTTAGACAAATGAATTTCATACATCTACTTTACTTTTATATTTTACTTTTATATTTACAAAGCATGGGAGATTAGTGTAATTTTCTACGAGGAATCCATAACTGAAATTTATGCTACTACCAGCTAACAGAAAAGACTACCACCAACCAGCTAGTAAAACATCAAATGTCCAAACTTTTCATCTAACCAAACCAAACCAACATAACTTTCCCAGGAATTAGCAATATTTGAAACTATTTGCAGAAGTAACTGAAAGGTCAATGCCCTATGCATAATGACAAAGAACTGAATACAGATTACAGAATATGCTCTGAAATAAAAATCTCTCTACAGCAAACATGCCCAAATTCCAAAAGTAATAAAAGATTCAAAACCTAAATGTATCACAAAGTGTTAAATCAAAGTCCCACAAACTAAACTATGGAAATGATTAGCCTAGATGTGAGAAACCTGGATTCTAACATGAAAATCCGTCAGCATAAATGAACAAAGAGAAAGACCTCAGAGAACGGGTACAAGTACAATTCTGCTTCACCAAGAAAACCCGTTAAGTTCCAAGTTAAAAGAGTCAATATCAAATATCTATTTTTCACTATAAGAGATTCCAAATACATGATCTTGTTCAGATCAATACATTTCATAAAGTTACACGAACGGAATTTGAGTATTACCCAGAGGAAGGAGCAAAGAATGCCTCATCAAAGCCAAAAACAACATAAATCATATCAAAATTAAACAAAAAAAAAAATTATCTTGGGGAGAAGAGTGTTCACTCGTTTGCAGCTTTTGCATTCCGAAACCCTTTCTTCAATTCAGTAAATCTTCTCATGCAAGCAGCTTTGGATCTCCCGGGAACCGCCGCAGCAACCTTCTCCCACCTCATTGAGACATCCTTAGGAAAAACTTTCAATGCATTCAGCAACGCGATATCCTCCCCAGAACTCCAACCATTATCAACAGCTTTATCCACCGTCACCGAATCCTCACCCCCATTCTCCTCCACAACCCTCTTATCCAACGTCTTCCTATTTTTCAAGAACAATGCATAAGAATCCGAATCATCCACTTTCTTCTCCCCCAACTCCTTCGCCTTCTTTATCACACTCTCCACACCGTGCCTTCCGCCGAACGCCGCCGCTATCGCCTCCCACCGCCCCGGCTTCCCCACCGGATTCTTCACCAGCTGCTTCTTCAGCACCTCCACATCCTCCTCTCTCCAATCCTTCTCCTCCACCACCGTCGCAACCTTCTCCACTCCGCCGCCTCCCCCTCTCTTCTCCGCCGCGCCGACGGACACCACTGGACCGATGGCGGCGACTTCCTCGGGCCTCCGCTGTCTGGATCGCCGCTGCGAAGGCTTCCTAGCGTCGTCGTCGGTTTCGGGCTCCGGATCAGGGAAGTTGACGACCTCGCCGAGGCCGACGCGGACGTCTCCGCCGGTGAGGGACGGGGGAGCGAAGGGGCCGATGAGGAGAGAGAGCGCGAGCCAGAATAGGAGGGATTTGAAGGGCTCGGATTCGAGGAAGAAGAGAGATAGAGCGAGGAAGAGCGAAGAGAGAGAAATGGTGACGAAGAGGAACGGCTTGGTAGGTTTGAGGTCCGGGTGCGGTGGTTCGGTGCTTGCAACGGCACCGGACTGGAACACGAACCTTGGCCTCGCGTCCTCGTCCAGGAACTCCATTCTCGCACACCCAATTGAAACAAAACTCTAAAATCATAAAACGCCATCGTTTACGTTTTTCAATATGTTGGGGTCAGCATCTTATTGGGCCAAAGGGTCTTCATTTGCTAGGCCCATTAAGGATGTTTTCAGTTATTAGTATATACACACATCAGCATCAGTATCTAGTAGTATAAGTAGTATACGTAGTCCCATGAAAGAAAGGGAACACGACAAGGACAGTGTACGATGGAGTGTGACGGCGATGTGGAATGTAGACGACGGAGACAGGAAAAAACAATGATTGTGATCTGTGAAGATATTTATTTACAAGGAAGAGAATTAAGATAGATAATTAGAAACAGAGAGCAGTGTTTTCTGGAAACAGAAAAAGAGTCATGTTTATCATTCCCCAAACTTCGTATCTCCATTGTTCTACTAATTCTTCTATTTCATTTAGGGTTCTGTTTTGACGATCAGGTTCTCGTAGCCGCTCTTAAGGTGAAAAGGACAAACTGAGCTGTATTCATTTTTTTTTTCTCTTCCTACATTCACGTAATTTCCTGACCTGGTGCAATTTTTAAATTCATCCTTCGTTAGCTTGCGTTTTCAATTTGGCGATTTTGAATTTAATGTAGGTTTGGATCACAGTGCCGTGTAAATGAGTTTGGAGGGGACAGAAAGTTCAGAAGATGGCGCAGGGTATCTGGAGCCTCCTGATCCTGACTGTGTTGAAATTGATCCAACTTGCACCTACATCAAGGTAATATGATTGTTATATCTTTGTTTATATTTATTGTCTTTAGGACAAAAATACAATTACATATTAATACAGTGAGCTAATTCTGCTTTCGCATTCACAACAGTACAAAGAGGTGATCGGCAGAGGAGCTTTTAAAACTGTGTATCCGTTAATTTCTTAATATACATGTTTGCTTTCGATTCTTTGGCGTCATTGTAACTAGGAGACGATGCTTTATTTTATTGTGGACTGTTTTTACTGTGCTACAGAAATTAAAACATTTGTTTACTGCCAGAGGTGTCTAGGTCTTCGATATAATGCTGTGCATTTTTTTGTGGTTAAGAAAAAGAATTTTATGATTGGGGTTGACCTGATTGTTTCTGGTTATATATGTTTTCCTTAAGACTCTGGATTAATCAGTTACAAGGCATTTGATGAAGTCAATGGAATTGAGGTTGCATGGAGTCAGGTTCAGATTGATGAGGTGTTGAAATCCCCCGGTGACTTAGATAGGCTATATTCAGAATTACACCTCTTGAGATCACTGAAGCACAATAACATAGTAAGATTCTACAATTCCTGGATTGATGACAGGCGCAAGACCGTTAATTTGATCACGGAGTTGTTTACCTCGGGTAGCCTCAAACAGTACGTTCACCTTCCATTTTGTACATAATTTTAACATCCTTGTGCTTTTTATTGTGAAATCAACCTTTTGGTTAGTGGATGCAATGCATGATATAGGTTTCGTAAAAGACACAAGAAGGTCGACTTGAAGGCCGTTAAAGGATGGGCAAGACAAATTTTAATGGGTCTAAGCTATCTCCACGGTCACAACCCACCAGTTATTCACAGGGACCTGAAATGTGATAATATATTTATCAATGGTCACCAAGGAGAAGTTAAAATTGGAGATCTTGGGCTAGCAACTTTCTTGGATCGAAGTAATGCCAAGAGTGTAATTGGTATTTTCCTCGGTTTCCCTGCGCTTTCTTGTTCTTTCATATATGTATGTGTTGGTCTTTTACTGAGTTCAAGTTAACATTAAAATTTAATCATTTTCTCATATCACAGTTATAGCAGTAGTAATAGATTTTGATTCTTTGTCCCAATGCTGTTTGATTAACATACTTGTTCTGTTTAAACCTACCTAATCCTGGTAGGAACCCCGGAGTTTATGGCACCCGAGCTGTATGATGAAAATTACAATGAATTAGCTGACATATATTCGTTTGGCATGTGCATGCTTGAGTTGGTGACTTCTGAGTATCCTTACAGTGAATGCAGAAACTCAGCTCAGATATACAAGAAAGTTTCATCCGTGAGTATCTCATAATTAACAAGTTTCCTTTGTTTTTTTTTTTTTTCCGCAGGCTATGATTAAGATTATTGGGTCACACCATATTTCACTTTGCAGGGTATAAAACCTGCTGCGCTTTCTAAAGTGAAAGATCCAGAAATGAAATCATTTATTGAGAAATGTCTAGTCCCAGCATCTCAAAGATTGTCAGCCAAGGAGCTTCTGATGGACCCATTTCTTCAAATGAATGCTTCAACAAAGAAGGGTCCTTTTCCATTGCCACATATTGTTCTTCCCAAATTGGGAGCCTCTGAAAGTCGTTGTATGGTGTCAGAAGGTCCTTCTAGTGCTCGTAATGGAGACATTTCAATGGATCTTGGTGACACCTGTGAGCTTCCAGCGATCACTATATTTGATAAATCCACTGATGATGCATCACGTTCTACAAGTGTTGAGATAAGGAGGCAGAAGAGAGGTGATATTTTCTTTCTAAAAGGTGAAGAAAATGATAAGAACTCTGTATCATTGGTTCTGCGGATAGCTGACCAAGGAGGTCAGTGTATAACTTATAATTCGTTTCTACTCTGCAACAACTGTTTTTAAATTTGTTGGTGAAAAGTTATATGCTTTGGTTTTTATATGCCAGGGCGAGCAAGAAATATCCATTTCATTTTCTACCTTGACAGTGACACTGCTGTCTCAGTTTCAAGCGAAATGGTAGAGCAACTTGAGCTTGCTGATCAGAATGTTAAATTCATAGCTGAGTTAATAGATTTGTTATTGATGAATTTGATTGCTGACTGGAAACCCTGTGTAGCAGTTGATCATTTGGTTTCTCCTAGTAATAAACAAACTCTTGTGAGCCAACAGGGAGAATTGAAGTTGGCAAAATGCACAGGCAGCTCAAAAGATTCGACTGAAGATTTAGGTCCCTCTACTTCATCTGCAACATTAGCTACAAAAGGAAACCTTGATAATATGGATATCGATGGGGCTTTATGTGACGAGTGCAGTGGTCTTCAGAAAGCTACCAAGGCAGATGATCTATGCTTTGAGAAGTCGTATGCATCTGCAACAATCGACTTCAATGATAATAAGTTTTCCACGGTTTCATATATGTCTGCTAAATCAGAATTTGGTGGAGGGAGTCAAACCTCATCTGCATCTGAAATTGGGGCATTGTCTGATTGTAAAAGCAAGTTTTTGGACATGGAAGGCTTCTCTAATAGTCTCAACATTGCTTCCTCCTCGTTTGAACCTGTGGGTGAGTTGAAATTAGAGTTACAAATGATTGAACAGAAGTATCAAGAGGCAATGAATGATTTATCCCAAAGAAGATACCAGGCCATCTTGGATATTAGAAGGAGAATGTCACAAAAGATGGTCTCATAGTATAGTTTCATAGTTTTTTTTTTTCGTGTTTGGGATGAGGCGAGAGATAGCAGGTTTTACTAGTCTTTTTAATAGTTTTACCTGTTGTGTTGTGTCCCATCCTTTCTCTCTCATGCCGGTGAAGATCAAATGTAAATACTGCGGGGTGATTGAATGTTCCTTGTTATTTGGCAACTAAGTTTTCTTTTCATGGATATATAGTTCCTCTGCTCTGTTGAAATTCATTTTTAATTACAGACACGACTTTTTATGGAAAATCTATACTCTTATTAAAGACATAGGAAATCGATTGTTTCACAAAATGAATTTGAAAAAGTTTTGACAAAGTGACTGACTTTTATTAATTTAATATTTTAATTAAAAAAATATTACACGTTTGATTGGAAAAAGTGAAGGAAATCACAATTCATTTAATTGAAAACTTAATAGTACGTGATGGTGGTTCACGAAATGAAAAGCCGCTCTCATGCTTAATTCAAAATCCCAACCAATCCCACGCCGCTCTCATGCTTAATTCAAAATTCCAAACAATCCCACGGTGATTGTCGTTCATTGCAAGTGAAAAAACATTGAAATTGGAGGTTAACTTTTTCAATTTGAAAACATTTTGGGTTTAGGATTTCCATTGAAAATCATTGCAACGTGTTTAATTTTAAAAATGAAAAAAATTATGAAATTTCGTTACTTTTTTTCGATTTAAAATCATTTTGGATTTAGGGTTTCAATTATAAACCATTGCTGCATGTTTTGTCATTCCCATAATTTTTTGCATTTTTATAATAAAACATACAGTAATGGTTTCCAATTGAAATCATAAACCTCAAAATGCTTTCGAATCGAAAATGATAACAAAATTTCCATAAATTTTTTCATTTTAAAAATTAAACATGTTGCAATGGTTTCAATCAAAATCCTAAATCCTAAAATGTTTTTAAATCGAAAAAGTTATCCTCCAACTTCAATGTTTTCCACTTCCAACGAACGACGAAGAATTTTCCGTCGGGCACCGTAGAATTGGTTGTGGTGTGATTTGGTGAAGCACCATGGAACAAAGGATTTCGTGGGACCAACGACTTTCGTGCACGTGGGATGAATCACCGTGGGACGAAGGATTTCGTGCGGCTTTTGTGCAGATGAGATGAAAGATTTTCGAGCTACAAGGACGAACTGGTTTTGGTAGTGTAACATCTTAGGGTTTTGAATCAGGCGTAGGAGCATCTTTTCATTTCGTGAACCACCATCACGTGTTATTACGTTTTCAATTAAATTAATTGTGGTTTCTTTCACTTTTCCAGTCAGACATGTAATATTTTTTTAATTAAAACATTAAATTAATAAAAATCACGCCACTTTCTCAAAACTTTGTCAAATTAATTTTGACAAACAATCAATTTCCTAGAGGCATATATTTAGACAAGCTCTCTCGTAACTATTTTTAGGAGAAAATAATATAAGGAAAAAAGTTTTTTATTTTTATTTTTTATAAATCATAACTAATTTACATAGTAAAAGTAAGAACTTTGATAAAACTATGTGAACAATTTTTTTTTCTTATTTAAAACTTTTAGGAATAAACTCATCCAAACATAATCAAGATTGAGATCAATTTAATCTCTTCTCAAGTATATTTAATAACTTGAAATTATTTTTCTTAAGTTTAAATACATTTTTGGTTCTCATTTTCGCAGTGTTTGTTGTGGATGATCCTCATTTTGACAGGACAGAATGTTTAAAACGGTTATCATTTTTACCGAATGTTTAAAATGGTCATCATTTTCAGAATTCATGTTTTATTTGGTCCTTTTATGTGATGTCGTGTTTTATTTGGTCAATGTGATGCAGTTTAAATCAGTAACGGAACATGTTGCATTGGGGTGTGTTACGTGTACTATACAAATGACTAATTAACGTTAACTTTTCAATTTGGGGAAAATTTTGTGCAATTAGGACTTGAGTTGGATTGTAGTCGCGCTCTTCGTCGTTGGAGGCGGTTTCTTCATCTTCATATTTCTTTAGCTCGGATTTATAGAAAAAGCACCTAATACTTGTCATTTCATAGTTGGATTGCAGTCGCGTTCTTCATTTCAATTTTCCAGTTAATCATCATCAACGAAGTAAGTGGTTTAAGATTTTCTAGGTTATGTTTGCTTGTGAGTTAGGGTTTTCGTAATTCTATTTTGGGGTTTGTTTGTACTTGGATTGTTGGGTTATGTTTGCTCGTGAGTTAGGGTTTTCGTAATTCTATTTTGGAGTTTGTTTGTACTTAGATTGTTGTGATGTTTTGCATGGTTTCTAAATTATCACATTTGTATAGTACACGTAACACACCCCAATGCAACGCACTACAAATAGTGCCACTTGTACAGTACTCCGTTACTGAATTAAACGGTGTCACAGAATAAGACAAAATAAAACACGAATTGCGAAAATGATGACCATTTTAAACATTATGTAAAAAATGAAGATCATTTTAAACATTATGTCAAAATAAGTATCATCTACACCAAACACTACAAAAATGAAAATGAAGACGAAAAAAGTATTTAAGTCTTTTTCTTACGATCTAAAATAAACTAGTAGTAAATACTAGTTAATTATTTATGACAATCATCCATGACTTCATGTGTGTTTCTGTTTTTGGACTTGCCTTTTGCATTATCAAAATCGTGCTTACGTTGTTAACTTTTTATTTGAATTGTTTTATTTTATAAAAATTAATTCAAGTGATTACTAAATGAAATTTAAAGAATACTCAATTGTTTTACTCGTGGAAAAATAAGAACACAGTTTTAAAATGAAAAAAAAAAATAAGTGCTTAAGATATAATTAATATAAATAGTTTAAAGTTGCAAATTATTGTTTATTTAATTTTATAATAATATGTTAATTTGTTGATGTAAATATGTATGCAACTTTTAGGAAAATTAATTGAAAAGCGTTGTTTAAAAAAAAAAAGAAGAAGAAAAAGAACAGCAAGATGAAAGTGTTTTTTGGCGGGAGAGAGCAAATTCATTCAGACCTTGAATATATTGCGCGGGGACCTCAACATTTGCCTGCGCAAATCCCACGCTAGACAGAAAAGAAAAGAGTTTCTGAGAAAACCTACAACGACAGCATTCTCCGTCGTTTCGAGATGGCCCCGAGGCTGAAGCCGGCGGCGAAAGCGGCGTACCGGAACGCGAAAGCGGCATACGACATCGCGAATGCTGAGGGAAACCACCGGGAGGAGGCGCGATGGGCCAACGTCATCGGCGACATACTGAAAAACGGTGGAGTGTACCGCAAGGCCCTGAAATGGCTCCGAATTGATTACGAAATTTCGATCAAACATTTACCGGACAAGCACTTGCTCCCAACCTGCCAATCCCTCGGCGAAGTGTACTTCCGCCTCAATAAGTTCGAAAAAGCCCTAATTTTCCAGGTCAATACTTCTACTTCTCAAAACCCTAACCTATGTTTTATTTTCTAACAACGAGAGTCTTACCGCTCACAGAAAAAACACCTCGAGCTCGCCAGGGATGCAAACGACATCGTTGAGCAGCAGCGAGCGAACACGCAACTCGGTCGGACTTACCACGAATTGTTCACGCAATCGGATTATGACCACAATTCGATTCGCAACGCAAAGAAGTACTTTAAGTGCGCGATGGATCTCGCGGTGAAGCTCAAGGAGAATCCTCCGAACAGCAAGTCTTCTTTTCTCGCGGAGTACATCGACGCGCACAACAACATAGGCATGCTTGAAATTGATCTTGAAAACTTGCACAAGGCGCAGAAGATTTTAATTACTGGATTGGAGATTTGTGATGAAGAGGAGGTCGCTGAATTCGATGATGGCCGCAGTAGGCTCCATCACAACCTTGGGAATGTGTATATGGAACTTAGGCTTTGGGATGATGCTAGGAAAAACATCAAGAGGGATATTGTGATTTGTAACAGAATTGGACACTGTCAAGGGGAGGCCAAGGGGTATATTAATCTTGGTGAAATGCATTACAGGACTCAGAGGTACGATGATGCAATGGCTTATTACAAGAAAGCGTTTGGTTTGGCGAAGTCCTTGGAGGATGAAAAAACCCTGGTTGAGCAAATTGAGCTGAATATTGAAACTGTGAAAAAAGCTGTTAAGGTAATGGCTGATATAACGAAAGAAGAGCAAAGCCTTAAAAAGCTTAAGAGAGATATAGCCGCAGCTAGAGGTACATCGCATGAGCGGAAATTCTTGCTGCAGCAGAATGCAGTACTTGAAAGCCTTGTTGAGAAAGCAAGGTCGATCTCAGCGTTGGAGAAGGTATGTGTTCTATCTCGTGTTTTTTTTATCATGATTCTTTTAACTGATATGTCTGTCTTGGAATGATTATTTTGTCTGGATTTTTCATGATTTGACGAGGCAGTTCATAATTTATCCGATACATATGTTCGCCACACCAAGTGGGTTTCATTTATTTAGTATGCTCAATTTTTCTTTATCGTATTAAGGAAAGAGATGCGTGACCTGCATCGCTATGTTCCATCATATCAATATCTTCATTCCACCTTTTTCTTCGTATGCTACACGTGAAGAAGTCTTGGTTTGGTCAACTATTGTTGCTTTCAGGAATAGATATAAACATGCACACGGTTTGTTTGCTATCAATTAAGTATAGATTCATTGTTGTTTTAAGCATGGTTTGTTTTGCTGAACAATTTATTCAATTGGAAAGCCTTTTCTGATTTAATGACCTATTAGTATCATGTGCCCAAGCAGAGACTTTTTGATAAACTTGTTGAGTAATATATTATGTTTTCCTTTACATTTGATAATTCAATGATCCATTAGTATCATGTGTCCGAGCAGAGACTTTTTGAAGCTATGGTATGTTTAGTTATTGAGTGTGACCTTTCTTACTAAACAATGTTTTGTTTAGTTTTGTGAATTTGCAAAGGAGAAGAAGAAAATAGCAAGTGAACTCTGTGATAGGCAGAGACTGGCTGATTCATATTCGGATGTTGCAGAATCATACCAGAAACTGAGAAAATTCAACAAAGCTATCAAATGGTACAAAAAGAGCTGGCAAATGTTCAAAAATATTGGTAACTTAGAGGTAACTTCTCACTAACATAAATTTAGTTCAATTTTTCCTCTTCAATCTTACTTTACTCAATATAACACAAATCAAAATTTAGAAATATTTTTGATGATTTCACATCATTGGTAATATGAATGTATTTTCGATTCAGCTTATTTTTTGAGAAAATTTCACTTGTTTCTTTTAGCTTCTTGAAGACCTTCTAAAAGTAAGCAATTATTTTTCTAGAATTAAGCTGTGAACAAAACAGGCCCTGGGTATGTTGTAAATGGGAGTTTAAAAGACTCCAAACCACTAATCATATATCCAATCTTCAAAATCTGTATATGGTTTAGCCTATAATTTATACACGAAGTTAAGAGGAAGTAATTTTGAATACATCCATATACACAAAAGATGAACAATATAAGATTTAGTTGCTTGCCAATTCATTGACCCTTCAAAAGAGCATCAATGTACATGTCCAGAGAAATTAAGCCATACAACAATCTAACTACAACACAACTCATGACACCAAAGTTAAGTCTTTTGTAAGATTTATTTTGAAGTGCTATATAATAAAATCGTAGTCATTCAGTGTACTGTATTCATGCGTACACGAGAATTTCTTCCATGTTAGTTTGAGATGGGTCACATTATACTTCATATCCTTATGGGACAATTATATTTTTGTATTTATGTTATTAACTCCTTGGCAAGTGTACCAAGTCGTACAAATAGTAATTATTAAGTCTGAGTATTGCTAAGGGACTTGTGCAATACTAGCCAACTATAAAATCAATAACTAATTTAGACTAAAGAATGTTTCCATTTTGTGTTATGTGCAAGAAATTTAAAACTATGCAAAAACAATTAAAAACAACATTGGAATTTTATCAATGTTTAGAAGATAGAAAAAATTAGAAATGAAATGGAATGTTATTGTTGGGGTTAGATTTCACTGACTTCACTCTCATGGACTTATTCATTCAACTTCTTTCCATCTTAATGTCAAAGTCAACCTGCAAGTTTACTGAAACCCTTGGTAGAACAAGCTTAAGTTTCCTTATTAATAGTCAGTTTTTTGAGCTCTTAACAAACAAACTTGCTTTAACAACTAGGGTTAAAGACAACTAATGAGTCAAGCTGTATTTCTAGATACAAGCTTCATTAGGTATTTTGTTTCAGTTCTAGATTACAAAAGATATTTTCAAATACCTAATGAATCAAATATTAATCTGAGTGATCAAACCATAATAAACATAAGCAAAGAAACAAGTATTAAAATATAATAGAAAAACATATATATATATATATATATATATATATATATATATATAATCAATGCAAGGTGCATGAAAGTTCAATGATTACATCTAGTCCCACTAGGTGCAATCAATCAAAGAACAGAGGAGGAACCACTCTCAACATGATGCTTATCGTTAATAAGTGGCGCTCAAAGCAAGTAACCCCTGAAGTAGTGGCGTCCAACGCTATAGAGGTGGCGCCGAACGCCATGTGGAGTCTGCTCTCTATCTTGGTGGTGTGGGCGTGGCTTCTGCGGCCTTCAACATAAGTGTTCTTCTATTGATTCATGCTTTGGTTGTCCATTTCTGCTTTCCTAAGATCCCCAACTTGTTTGACGATATGTAGAAAACTTCCTGTTCAAAATTAGACAAAAAGGTATGGGGATTAGTGGTATAAAAATCTAACTATTTATGAAAGCAAGATAAAGATGAAGATTAAGTAGGTTAAAACTTAAAGAAGAGTTGATTTTTTTAATGTAAAATAACTAAAATAAAGGTAGAAATTAACATTATCACATGTCAATGTGGTAATGTAGAAGAGTTTGTTTGATTGCTTGTGTGTGTGATACTTTTACTTTGCTAATAATGATTATAGGGGCAAGCGCGGGTGAAAATTAACATTGGTAATGTTTTGGATTCTACAAACAATTGGAGAGATGCACTGGATGCGTTTCAAGAGAGTTACAGGTAATAATATCGATACATTTAATTTTACTGGAAGATTTTATTTCCTGAAATTAGAAAACTGATGGAATAGGAAATTTTTTGTATCTATAATGGAATCTGAGTAGCTGAATGAAACAGGACCACCTTCTTCATAATACTTATATGACTTATCCTTGATTGGCCTTTAGAAAATTTACATCCATATTGGCTTCCTTTTGATGATTTGAATTAATTATTTGCTTGCAATCTTGTGTAGTATTGCTGTTGAAGCAGATCTGCCTGATTTGCAACTCTCTGCCTTGGAAAATATGCATTATAGCAACATGATAAGATTTGATGATGAGGATGAGACCAGGTAAATGGATCATGGAAGTCTGTTTCCTCATATATACATTTCTTGCAGTTTTGTTGAATTACTCCTGGACCCCTTTAGTATTAAAACCCCTGAAAGCAAAAATCTCGTACTATGCAAACTGAGTCCATTTTATTGTTTCCACTATCATGGGTCCTTTTGATGGGCATGTTATTTAGTGCTGATCAATTGTAATTTTTATAGGAGGTTGAAACTTCTAATTGATAAACTAAAAAAATCCAAAGAAAAAGAGGCAACAGCAAAAAATATGTCAGAGGATTGTTGCTCCGAAACTGATACTGAAGCAGATGAAACTGATACTGAAGCAGATGATTATCTGTCAGATGATTATCTGTCTAACAGTGGGTCTGATAATATTTGCTTTCCAAAGACAATTTCTCGATCAAAAGCTCTAACTACTGGAGAAGAATCGGAAGATGACGCACCACTTATGTCCCTATATCAGTCCATAAAAAGCTCATCCAAAAATAAAACAGGCTACAAAGAAAGTCTTCTCAACTCTACCAAGCAAGCAGAGCAGTCACCCAGTAGTCTGAAAAATCAAACCAGTGATCATCAGACAATTGTTAGTCGAAAACGTCCGCATGTGATTCTTTCTGATGATGATGATGATGATGAGGTGAAATGTTCAAGCAGAAAAGATCATGATTGCCTGGTAGATGATTTGCCTACTTATAATGCCAGTATGTTTTCTTTGTTGCTTGCTTTGCTGTGATGCAAATATTCCATTATACCGAGAATGTATTCTGATTGATGGTGTCGTGATTGCAGTTAAGAGTAAACCCAGTCCTTGTAAAATTCAGGTAAAGATATCTCCACTTAGTTGAATGTGTGCGAGCTTTGCTCAAGTATGTCCATGTGAACGCCTAGCCTTTTCTATTTTTGGGATGGCAGGTTATCTCCGAGCACGGATCTAAGAGTGCAATTAATGTTGAAGAAAGTAGTAGTTCTTTCAAATGTTCAAGTCCACATACAGCCACAAAAACTGGTAGACATTCTAGGTCTTTGAGCAATGATGTAGTTGCTGAAGCCAATTTCCGTACTGGTTCTAAATGTGACACTGATTTCTCTGGCAAACAAAATGATATTTCCCATCCCAGGTTGCATCATCCCCAAAATGACGTGAGTTTTATTGTTATGAGTGGAGTGTGAATATATTTGGGAGTTCATGCCATTTACAGATTGTTATGCTCATCTAATAACAATTTTTCTAACTTGCTGCCTCTATTTTCTAGTCCCAGAAATGTATTGCATGTCGGATTGGGGATGATATAATGCACGTTGAAGCAACCTTGTGTACCACCGGTGATCAGTTAAACATTGACTCTTTGAAGGCTGTAGTTGCATGCTTATATTATCTACAATTTCCGTCGGAAAAGAGATCAGAGGGTAGACAATTTGTACAATTTTTTAGTGTTTGCTTAATCAAAGCTTGGATTTACTGTTGCTTTCTTATTTACCGTTGTGTATTCTTTAAACATGGATTAACCTCTACTTTCAACATGGATTGGTTAACTCTTCCCAAAGTGAATATAGATGCATTTTCAATATATTTTCCTAAGTGATCAGTCTTTTTTTATTTGATTGGCATATGTTGAGTTTTTCCTCTTTCTTAGCTAGTTGGAAGTTTTACTATGAATGTTTTTTTCCAGTATTTTGGATTAATTAATCTTGGTGCAGCAATTGGTTGGCCTAACTCGGATATTGAGGAAGAGTAGCTAGTGTCACCAAGTGACGACTTTAGTTTGCCTATGTTTTGATTATAGTCTTATATCTTACATTATTTTAAGCTTCATATTGAGCATAATTTGTGACCTAGCAATAAGTCTTATAGAAACGAGCAATCACACAGCAAGATCCAACATATAGATGTTCAAAAAATGTGGCTATATATAACTTGGTTGTGCCTAACATGTTTATGACAAATCTTGTCCTGCTGAGTTTTATGGATCTGGATGGAATTTTATCCGATACTAGCAGAAGGCACAGGAAGCATTCATATTGCATATAATAAATACTCGATGTCCAATGTGTGAAACCACACCAAACTATCAAGCAACTAGTTCCATTCTTCAATATTAGTCTATTACTATTAAGTTGCAGTTTTATCAACTCCCATGTTTTATCAACTGGGTGTACTTACAAATTTTGTGAATAGGTTTGTTGCCCATTATTGAGCATATGAAATGTGCTGGAAGAAATATGGAATCCCTGGAAACTGTTGAACATCTTAAAGAAGTTATGGGAAATGACATGGTTGAAGCTTCTGTTGATGGTATGTCGATACTAGCATTCTTTGTTTATTCAGTATTATCACCATTAAATTTTTTATGCTGTGTCCTCGAGTATTTTTTTTTTCTTCTGATCTGGTTTCTCGTCAAGAACTTCACATTCAAGATATTTAACTACTTGGGTCAGTTGACATAAGTATTTGAAAATCTAGACTAATTGATCGGTTGTTATCTATTGATTAAAATTAAAATTAATTTGACTCATCACTTGATATACATTGATCATTGCAATTTGCAATTTATGGTAGCAATAAATATGGGGAGTTGATAGCGGAAGGCAGTTATAGGCTTATCCTGTATTGAAACTGTATTTAACAACAGCTTTTAGCTTTCCACCATCTATCTCCAAGTGAGACGCATGATTTTTATATGCTTTACAGGATGGATTCACAAGCGCTTGATAAAAATGTACGTAGACTGCTGCAAGGAGTTGTCTGAGGTACCGAACATCAAGGTACTGACGAAGCTTTACAATTTAGAGGTAAGATGGATGTTATCTGTTTCGATTCTTTCATGGCCACAGCACAGTGATATGCCTTCTCATTTTCAGATGTTTGATTGAATATGTTTCTTGTTTTTATGTACAATTGGTTTTGGCTTATTATCCTTAACAGGTTTCAGATGACGAAATTGTTGTGTCTGATTGCGACCTGCAAGATTTGTCAGTTACACCATTGATAAATGCACTGCATTCCCAAAAGTCATTTGCGATGCTGGACCTCTCTCACAATTTGTTAGGTACATTTTTTCTGGGTTGTGATCTTTTTGCTATAGGTTCTGCTATTTGTCTTGTGAGCAAATTTGTCAAGTCTCAAATTTTATCGACTAGATCTGGTAACAAGTTCTTTTGTTGGTGATTAATGAATATTTGAAACTAAAACCACGAAAGAATTAAAATAGATAAAAATATAACGAGAGAAATGTATTAAACCTTTATTGAGTTGATTATATTTTTAGGAAATGGAACAATCGAAAAACTTCAAAAAGTGTTCGCAGCATCGGGACAATCTTATGGTGGCTTAACTCTGGATTTGCATTGTAATCGTTTTGGCCCGACAACCTTGTTTCAGGTATGATACTACTTGCAACCTTCTGATCCTTGCTTGTCCACTTGTTCCTTTTTCTAAAGTTGGTTCTTGTTAAATCTGATGTTTAGGTATGAGGTCTAAAATGATTGTTTCATTAAAAGAAAAATATGTCCAGAATTTGAACTCAAATATAATGGATGCATACGCTTGATGTTAGTTATGATACTTTCTGAAAAAAAAAAAATGAATGATTAGGTCTTAATCACCAAAATATCATCACTGCCTTGTCCCAACCAAAGGCCATTTTTTCAATGATTTTCAAATCATTCTATTTTGTATTTACACATGAATAATCTATTTATAATTCTTGGTTAATAGAATAAAAGAACACTTTTCTTGTTTTGCACGAGTAATCTCAAATTTGCTAATATATTGACTTTGCTTGTTTCTGTCAGATTTGCGAGTGTTCACTGCTATTTGCTAGACTAGAAGTTCTTAACATATCTGGAAACCGTCTTACTGATGCATGTGGATCATACCTTTCGACAATCTTAAAAAACTGTACAGGTAAGCTGCATGACTTAAACCTCTGGCAATTTTAATAATGTTTTTGCCATCTCAAAATATAATCATTGCCATATCCGTCCCTTCTGTCCTTTCTAGTGTACATGGTCTTGCTCTGAGCTGTGAAAATGTTTATATCAAATTTATGCTGAGAAGTGTTTATGGTCTCTCAAATGTGCTTGTATGTGGATTCTTGCTGTAGATATTCCTCTACTTCTATTTACTTACATTATATGTTTTGCAGCTCTTTGTAGCTTGAACATAGAGAACTGTTGTGTCACATCCAGAACTATTCAAAAAGTAGCAGATGCATTGGACTCCAGATCTGCCCTTGCCCATCTATGTATAGGTATGATGAATCTATCATTATCTTCAAATCCCCGATACAAGTAGTCTTCCAGCGTAACGGATGATCTAACTTTGACAGGATACAACAGCCCAGTATCAGGAAATGCTACAGTTAATCTTCTGTCCAAGCTTTCCACTCTGAAGAGGTAAAATCAATGGTACCAATGCCACCATCCATCTCCGTGTAGCAGCATCCTTAAATAAATTTTACTTTTTTAGAGCATACATAAATTTAAATAAGTTTGCCCATTGTAGGTTTTCTGAGTTGAATATGAGTGGTCTAAAACTAGGCAAACCAGTTGTCGATACCCTTTGCAAGCTTGCAGGGAGCTTAACTTTATCAGGACTAATGCTTGGAGGCACGGGCATTGGAACTGTGAGTAAAACTTATCTCCTACTACTGCACTTTCACGTTATTATACCATTATTGTTTAATCCAGTTTGCCTTGCCCACATGGTCTACTGATGATAGAGGCAATACACTGCAGGAAGGGGCGAACAAATTAGCAGATTCTTTGCTCAAAGGGAATGAAGAGCTTGTGAAGCTTGACCTATCATATTGTGGTCTAACATGTAACTTTGTTTTAAACACCAGTGTTAATTTCTTTTGTTCCATCCTAGAGCTAAACCTAGAAGGAAATCCTATCATGCCTGAGGTTTGTTGCCTGTAACTGGATCTCTATTGCTAATATCATTGTAGTGCATATTTCCTTGGCTAGTTTATTTGTGTATTGCTACAACAGTCAACAGAATCTGGCTGTCCATACTATTTCATTACCTACTGGTTTGCAATTTATTGATTTAGGTGTATAGTTGTGACTGTTTTAGTGATAATTTTGTGACTTTAATCAGTCTTGTTATTCATGGTTTGTTTAAATTCTCTAATAAATACAGGGTAGCGATACTTTATTTTCACTTCTCGTAAACCCCCAGTGCTGTCTCAAAGTTTTGGTTCTTAGAAAGTGTCAACTTGGGCTTACTGGAATCCTTCACATAATTGAGGCTCTTGCAGGTAGTCAGTCATTAAATTTTATCTGGTTAATTCGTTTTTTCAAAGCTACCACTATTTTATGAATATACTTATTCTTTTATCAGAGAACAGCTGCATTGAAGAACTTAATATTGCTGATAATTCTGTTCCAAAGGAAAATTCCGCTCTACAATATGATTTATCAGTAAAAAGCTGCTCACAAAACCAGGAGCAGAAACTAGATACTATGCAAGTTGATGATGATCAAGAGGTCATTTGCTCTTTAAACGCAGCCAACTACAAGCTGGAAGTTGCTGATAGTGAAGATATTCCTGTGGAAGCTGCTGCTTCTGGAATTGACGACAGCTGTGCCAGTTCATGTCAAAGAAATTCATCTCCCGAGTGCCATTTGATGCAACAGTTTGCAATTGCTATTGGTAAGGCAAAGAACTTGCAATTACTAGACCTTAGCAATAATGGTTTTTCTGCACAAGCTGCGGAAACATTCTATGGCTCGTGGGCGACTTTACGACCCCTTTCAAGTCAGAAGCACATTAGCAAGCAGATTGTTCATTTCTCAACTAGGGAAAATAAATGCTGCAGAGTGAAACCTTGCTGCAAGAAAGCTTGATATGTAGCACCCAGTCAATGTTTGAGAGCATTTTTATGAATAAAAAGGCGTTTGGCGATTGCTGCTTTATTCATAAAATGTTATATCAACAGCTGAACTTATGCACGTCCCTTGTATAGGTTGTCCTCTGACGTCGTTCATCATGCAAAAAGCTTGATATTGTAAGTCTTTTTTTATAAAGTTTAGAGTATTTTTTATATCGATTTTTTTCCCAAAAAGTTACGCAAATCCTTTTATTGATAAAATAATAATAAACATAAATAAATGTAATTGAGATATAAAATTGTTATTGTTGTATTAATGAAAGAAGTAAATTAGTAATTATATTTTAAAAAGGTATGTCAAAAATATATTTTACCTGAAGTTTAATGACGACAGAGGTAGTAAGTATTAGTAGGTTACAGAGAAATCTTCTCGATAAGTATCTGTAATAATGACCTTTTCGTTATCTCCTGATATCGATGGTTGAGCCTATTTCCTTTAAGGAAAAATTAATGGGGAAACATGCTGAACCAAGACAAGTTCTTGATCTTTTGAAGGAAACGGATCTTTCGTTGTTCTTGAAAGAAAATCCAAGAAACACCAAAAAGCATGAGAGCAGAACAAGTTCCAGAGAATCAACCCCAACTTTGTTGCGCCGTCTTCAGAATGCATGAAGAGAAAACGGAAACAATAAATACTGGTACCCAGGCATTGATTTATATTTGGTACCAAATCATAGTTAACAATAATATTTAGAGAATAATTAAGACATGAAAACTGTTAAAAAGTACAGAAAGACCAATTTAAACTTTACCATAAAAAAAAAAGTAAATATAACTATATTGTGCATGCTTGGTATCTTATAATAACTTATTCTGTGACACACCGCAACTACAGTGATTATCCCAATCATATAAAATACCATATATAATTAGTAATGATATTTGTTGTCGAAAAAATTAAAAATATCTGAAAATAATGAAAAGAAGAAAGTATGAAATGAGAAAATACATTCCAGTAATTAGTGAATGAGTTCACGAATCCTGATTATGAAACTCATATACACCAATCAATTATACTGCTTCATCATTCCATATGCTGAAATAATGTTCAACATTTATTAAGCGTGGGTCGCTATAATCAAAAAGTTTATCACACTCTCATGGTTTTCCTTTTCTTTTAACACAGCAAAAACAAATCACCAATGTTTTTAACTTTGAAAACACAAATTTTAACATGTTAAGATGATTGGGAATAATCTGAAACCAAAATCTAAACATGTATACTCGTCAATTAATTAAATTTTTTTTAACAGCAAAGAATTAATTACATTATATGCTTGTAACTTATTTTTTTAATTGAATTGGTTTTATTTTTAGTTTGAAGCCTAAGCTAGAAAACAATCTTAACCGAACTAAAAAAAAATGTCACGAACTCGAATGGAACTGACATATCGCTACCTCTTTATTATTTATTTGGTAATCATCTATCTTTACAAATTTCTTTAATTATTATAATTATTATTTCTGGTAGTTAATGATGATGATTCAGTAAGTTTAATTTATATGTATTTTATTTACATACTCGAAAATATTAGTGAAAAATGTTTTTGTTATTTAAGTTGGTATGAGAAATCACATCCAAAGGTTTGATACATTATGTAACTTCTTGAGAACATCTTTAGTTCAAAGCAAACTTCAATAGTCCATCACATTTACTGTGTCCGGAATATGAAGTTAATTAAAAAAATAATTTGTTTAGATTAGACTTTTTACAAAGAAAGTCACAAGCTATAACTTGCTGTGTGCAATATTATGAAATATAATACAGTGTGATATATGAATAATAGCTGGGTAGAAAATTTTCTTTAGAAATTAAGAAGATGAGTATCCCTAAGATAGAATGGGGTAATAAATAATAATATCAAAATTTATTTTTTGAGAAAGTTAAAATCTGAAAAATTATTACGAGAACCCCTAACATAAAATGGAATATAATAAATAATAGGATCAAAATATATTTAATGGAAAAGTTAAATCTGATAATCTTTTACAAAAAATAGATTAAGTAATCATAAAAAATATAGAATAATTGATTCTATTGTTATACTTTTAGTCTTATCATGAATGTACAAATAATTGATTAACATACTTATAATCTAATAAGAAAATTCTAATATAACAAGTAATAAATTATTGTCAAGTATAATTATTATTGTGATTTTATTGGTATTTATTCTATACTGTATATAGGGACCCTAAATATAAAGTCATAAAATCTTTTCTTTTTTAGAAAAAATGCTTAACAATTATATATAACAATGTATGAGTTGTGATAGAAAGATTTGTCACAAATATTTCATCATTTAATTAAAATAATAATGTAAGTAACTATTATTTGGAAGAAATGACATGGCCTGAAATGTGATGAGAGGCATTCTTACTGAAAATAATAGTTTCACTTAAATAGAAAGGATGAACTTTAACAACAAGTTGAATATTGTTTAATAAATTAGGCATTAATATGCACATGAAGTAATGAATAAAAGCTTGTGGTGGTAAAAATTCATCTCTTTCATTCCTTCTTCTTCCAACTCCTTTTTCATTTATTTTTCTCACAACTCCTCTTCTTTTATTTATTTTTATTCACTAATTTTATTTTCCACTGTCTCTCTATTTCTTTTTTTTCGATACTCATCAAATATTTTTTTCTTTATTTGTATGTCTTTGTTTTCTCTTTTCTTTCTTTCTTTGCATTCTCCTCTAACAAACAATTTGTAATATGCATCAACTTAATAAAGAGCACATTTAACACTACTACTCACTATAAATTTGAAAATAAAAATAAAAATTGAAAGTATAAAAACAAAATCCATTGAATATTAAAAATTAAAGCTTTGATACCAACTGACCAAAAAAAAGAGGAAAATTTTAATATTTAGTTCGGAAAAAATATTAAGTCCGCAATTAAAGAAAAAGAAAAAGTGAATGATAAGTAATGGAATTGATTGCCACATATTAATATTATAATATCAAATATAGATTCTTATTGTGCAACTCCAAAAATATTTTTATAAAGAAAATTCAATTTTATTTCAATATATATATATATATATTACAAGTGTATTTTTTTTATAAGATGAATTACGTAAGATTTTCAAAATTCCTCGTTAATTCTCAATTAATAATTTTTAATATGTACTAGTAATTAATTAATTCTCACCAAGATTGTCTTTAATTCTTATTATAAAAATTATTTTTTTCATTTTTAATTAAAAACGACAAAAATTAAATTCAAAGTTACATTAGTCTCCCCAAAATGAAGTTATTTATTAATGAAATTAAATTTTAAATTGTTCGAGAAACTTAATGTGAAAATTATATCATTCATTAGTGAAATCTCAAATTTAGGTTGCTTGCGAAACTTAATGTAAAACAAGGTTTGGTTAGGCTTTGTATAAGAGAATTTGTTTTGAATCTTTTACTCTCTCTCACATCTTAAAAGATTTTTGTATCTAGTTTTTTTTTTCAACAATTAGTATCGACAGATAGAATTTTTAGCTAATTTAAGCAAGTATTCCACTAAATCCAAAAAAGTTGTATTGTATTATTTTTTTTTTCCATCCATTAGACTAAAGACAAATCCTGCTAGTATTATATTGTCATTACACTAATCCATCAAACTTTTGTTTCAATTATGTCCACATCCATAATTAGTTTTGTAGTTTAAAATTTATTCAATTAAAATTTAATAATATATATTTGTATAGACACTCAAATTCATAGTTTTGGTACAACCATAGCTTGGTTAGATCTACTGATTTATGTGTATAAATTTTTTATGATTACTTCAGTAGATCCGGTGGAAAAGTAGATAACATAATTTGGATTAATAGCATAGTTAAGATGATAATTTAAAATTTTGGAAACATATACAATCATTTTTACTCATTAACTGGTTTATTTAAGTTAAAAAAAATGTAGAGAAACGAGGATGAATAGTAGAAAGTATAAAAGTTAATGGATTAAGATGAGATACGCATTATATAATAGTATGATTATCCAGTGTTGCTTTAACCGTGGGGTCATGAATTCACTTACGATGAAGGTAATCATTTGCAATTATTTAATCCTTTTGATTAAAATGGAAAAATGACTTCACAATAAAATGTGCCTCAGCTCCATCATTCATGGCCCTACAATTACAGGGCACATCAATGAACCCACACAAACCTGATTAGAGATCTTAGCAAATGAGAGCTTAGTCAGGATATTGCATTATTATTATCACTAAAAAGATAAACATAGTATTACATCATCTCAATCCCTTAATAAATTAAACTTTAAAGAAAAAAAAGAAAAAAACTATTAAAGCTAATGCATTGAATCTTCATTATTCTCTTCCTTTAAACGACAAACGTGGGAAAAGCATGGATTTTAAAACCATGATTAACAAACATAGTTATATGTATATATTATAGTCTCATGGAGTCTTAGAATCTAAAAATGAATGTACTCTTAATTCCCTGGTAAAGTGCCTGCGAAACTTTTTTATTATTCTTGTTCTCTATATTTGTTTAGGGTATAATTGTGTACTTGTTGCCTTGAAATAGGGATCTTGGTACTCTTCTTCTTCTGCTGGTATAGTCAAATGATGAAGAAAAATAAATTTCAGAGGGCCAAGTCGAAGAAGGGTCTATTCCCTAATAAATAACATTGTTTAGTGAAGTTTGACTGGGACAACGTAACACTGGAAATTAGTGCAGATATGAACAGCACATAACATGGTACAAAAAATCGACGGTGCTAAGGTGAAGGGACCCTTCAGAGAACAACTTCCACACAAATCTTTTTACGGAATTAGAATCCTGTTGCTAGTGTCATCAAATGCTAGGTGGGTTAAGTGGATTTAGTCACAATCGACTTGTGGTGTTCGGATCGTTATATTCTTAAGGAAAAAGAGTTACGTCCTGATTAATAACTATAGTTTTTGGTCTAATAATAAGTGTTCGATCCTAATAAATTCAAAACATCCATTGACATTTCTGCATCACTGAGGTTATTTGGGATAAGGGTTTGCCTGGTAACTCATATACAACTGGGAAAGCTACCCTCCACCTTCATTCATGGTATTATTCTTATAACATTACCATTTTTAAGTGGACATACTCAGTAAAATGACCTTAAAATGGGGAAGCTGTTTACTATATATAATTAATATAATATCTTCTTCTTCTTTTCCTTTCCTTTCCTCTAGTTTTAGCCACGGAAACCAGGGATTTTTGTAGTGGGTCATTGAAACTTGAGTCACAACAAAGCTACAGTGATATGGTGAAATGAAATTTTGATTCGGGCTGGGTTTTCAACCAATAAGAAAAAAATGAAGACTTTTAGCAAGGGTTCATTTAATGCTTATTTAGATTTCGTCATAGTTAGGTAGCATGAGGTATGGAATGCGTATGGGATGAGATTCATGAGCTGTGCTTTTCAAATTTGGAAGCAATGTTGCCAAAATGAACCTCTGAACTATTCAATAATCCGTAGTTAGTAAGTACTTTATACTTTTCATTTATTTCGAGTGAATAAAAGTGTTCGTGAAATGAGAAATCTAAGCGAAATACATACACATACCAGAGATAAAAAGAAAAAAGGTAATTAATTTCTGCTTCTTCATGAATCATTATGTATGTCTTTTCCAGTGGAATCCAATGAAACTTCGTTTTGTAGAAATTATCCGAAGCAAGGTACGATGATACTGCTTATTTTTCTCTTTTTATTTACTTAGGACAGAGGGACACAACATTAACATATTAAAGAAACAAAAATACTACATAAGAAAGGAATATATTAGCTGCTACGTATAAACTATTCTAGATATACCTCTTCTATATATTAAGCTCATAAAACTTTTATTACTCATCTTTTATTAAATTTTCGTTCATCTGGACCAGATTAAATTAACGTGAGCATTTTGACAGACAGTAGAATCTAAAGTTTGATTCGAGTTTGACTTTGATATTATTTTCATATGAAGTAATAATATAAAAAAGAAAAAACAGTAGATGAGAAACTTGGAAGTGTATTATAGTGTTGACTAAAATAATATTATTCCTGAAACTACATGCTCTTGGTCGACCTTCTTTTCTTCTTTTCTCCGAAGATCGTAAGAAGTTATGATGACATGAAATAATAATAACCTATACCAAAGTTTTGGCGTTAATTGGGCATATTCACAAGTAACACCGCATAAAGCAAACTTGCTTTTTATCATTACAGATATACACGAAGAATTCGGTGGTTTTCTTTTCATTTTTGTTTTATTTCTTTGATTGAACTCGTGTGTGAGATACTGAGATAATCCTCGAAAATCTGAAATCAATTATTCAACAGTGTAATGTATACGTACAGGCACACACATATATTTATTTTTGCATATCAAATCAAGAAAGCAACACACGCAACCGCACGCATCTCGCATGACACTGATATCACCCTACCCGATTTCAATGGAGTTTGCACGGGTAATTTCAACGGGGTAGGTTCGATGCCAGCCACACAACTTGTACTATACCAACTAAAAAACTCTTCAAATTCAATTATCTTCATATTCAGTTCAATTCAACACCTAAATTTCTACCTTTACTCCTGAATAATTAATATGTAACTGAAGAAATACCACACATGCATGTATAATACACCACTGTGTGAGTACTGAACAATGAAAACTACACCAGACATACATGTCGTGTACACAGCAGAACAAGATTAAACTACGTAACCAGAAATTCTATGAAGCTGTTGTTGACCATTTTTGATTGTCTATATTAATGGATTCACACTCAAAAAAGAAGCAGAAAGGAAAGAGAATTAGAGACTAAACAAGCAGATCCTCCTTTTTGAAGTAGGAAGGAGAAATTCATCTAACAGATCATACCTATTACATCCCTTGAAACAAAGTAACATGATGAAACGTACTACAGACAATGAATAACCCGGCATGTACATTAGTTAATCGTCTTCCCTTGTTTCTTGATAAAGAAAAGAAGGAGAAAATAAAATTAATATAAATAATAAGAAGAAGCCATAGAAGTCACCTTTACTCAAAACAAAACTACTATTCTGCGTGCTTCCTCGTCACGGTGATCTCCAACTTCTTAACCCAATGTCATTGTGTTTCCTCGAGGGAGTGGAATACGGTATAGGCATCCTTTTGGGCAAGAAGCCGGAGAAGTGACCGGGATGTTGAGATTTAGGCCTGAATTTGAAGACGTTGGTTGCTCTAGAGGCATGGCAGTGTCCCAGTACGAAGAGAAACAAGAACAACCAGATAGCTACAATACGAGGTCTCCGATGCAATACCATGTTGTGTTGTGCTGTGCTGTGTTGTGTTGTGTTGGGTGACGGTGTCACTATATAAGTGATGACGATTGGGAAGAAGTGAAAAAGGTGGCGAGGATGTGGTGGAAAGAGGTGGAAAGAGGAAGAGACATGGGCTAATAGATGCGACGGAATTGCGTGTGGGAGATTTGAATTTGTGGAGTGTGTTTTGGTGAAGAGAAAGAGTGGAAACTGGGTGTGGGGAGGGATAGATAAAGAAAGAGATTGAGTCAAAAGGAATTGAGATGGTTCGAGTGGTGTTAGAAGCAGAAAGGTGAAAAGGGTGGAGAAAGCTTTTTGGAACGGGTCTTATGGGGTGGAGTGATTATTTAGTATTATTGTTATTGGTAATATTAGTATAATGAAAAGGAGGAAAAAGAATGAGGGGGAGGGGGAACAGTACGTGAGGTACAAAGAGAAAAGGAAATAAAAATGAGATTTGTTCATGGTTGAATGGGTGAGAAAAAAGAAAGATAGGGGGTTGTTATGTCATCTTTTTTGTGGTTTGGTGAGTGTAAGGACCCACCCCTTTTATTAATGGCCGACTAAGGAACTCAGAACTGTTGTTTTAGACCCCTCCATTACTGGAAAACTTGACCATTTTCCGTATAACCTTTTCTAGTCTCTGATTTGAACTGCTTTCTCTGCTTCTCTCTGTCTTTAACCCATTCTTCCCCTAATTAAAGGTGCCACTGCATTGCCCTGTCATTGTGCACCAACAGTAACTCAACCTCTACTATACTCTCCTACATCTTCACATTCACAACAAAATCTACCCACACCATCCATTTATCCACTTTTTCACTCATAACTCCCAACCCCACCTATACATTGGTTTTCGGACAAATTGCCCACAATACCAACATAATCTGTTTCTCTAGTAAATCTTCCCATACAGGTGTTAAAAATATACAAGCTTCGTCAAATTTTTCATCTTGTTACCAATTCAAAGATAGTCCAATGATTAAAGAAATTGAAAACCCAAAATTTGTTCAATTCAATCAAGTGTTGTTATCTCAAACTCAGAGGCAAACTGTATTGGTCAAATATTTTTTTTGGAATACTAACATTCAGACTTAAACCTGGTGAAATATTGAATTCTGAGGTCCAACTGATTAGGAAGCATGTAGAGACAGAAAGGTGCACGCCCCAACTCCAAGCAGAAGAGAAATAAATGAAATGTCAGGGCTTTTGTGTGGACCCATTTCTTCTTCATATCTAATAACTAAGTTCATCACTGGTATATATACTATGCATGTATATATATACTTCATTAACCCTTGTGTTGTACCTGGCTGTGACAGAAGCAGTGTTCTTTCAATGCCTTTCATAAACCCTTTAGGATGGATGGGGCATGCCTTTGGGGCTCAGTGCTTCTTGCCTGTCCCAGCAATGGCATCATTCATGCATTTCATATCTGCTTCTTTTTCTCTCTGTCTTCACTTTACACTTTTGGCTCTATTGAAGAAACTTTTCAATGCCAAATGCAGGTTTCAATTTGTCCATATGACTGTTCAAATTTTCAGTTCAAAGCGGTCACCATTTTAATAAGACACATCACAATGCTATATTTGATGATTTTGATTATTTCATCAACAGCACCAACTTTTCTTCCTGTGACGTCAAAGGGGTTGAAATTTATTGCTTTAGATGACCCAATTGAAGGTAGCCCATAAGTAACCAAATTGAAACGTTATGGCATTGGAGATCGTGCATGCAACCACACACACATTACAGAATTTAGGATGTCACTGAATTAACCACTGGATCCTATGCATCATCCATCACAGTACGTGAAGTAGTAATAATAAATAATCAACACAATTTTTCTAACTGCTCCTACTTTGAGAGATGCGAAGAATGCACCACCACCACACTCCATGGACACGTATTGAACTTGCGATGATCTGCATTGAAAAAAAGTCACCTCTTATGCTATAAGATCGTCCCACTGATTTGATGGCATATTAAGATTGGACCCCACTTTTGGTTTTGCAACGCTGCCAAAGAAAATTACAACCTGGTGCATCACATGTTCTCGCTTTCCTTTATAGCTTTCATGATTCACCAAATGGTACATTTTCTCAGAAATTTTTCATCCCTCCTCCACCTGCTCATGCACGACGACAACAGAATAATGCCAAGGATCGGTTTATCACCAAAGTGAGAATATATATAGATAACCGTAATAATCAACACAAATCCATACTCAAATCTTCTTTTCTCTTTTACTACACTCAACTTTGTTTCTTTCATTTTAAAAGTACGTGTTTTATGTAATTACTCCTCTGCAGACACTTTTGTTACTTAATAGGGTTGAAAATCCATGCCCATATAAGATCAAACATTTGCGATGTGAGAAGGAACTGTTTGAGATTTAAATCATTGATTAAAGAGGTTGTGTTGTGTTCCTATGCCTATGACTATGAGGTAGGAGAAAAAACAGACACATGCATGCTAGTTGCCTAGTTCCCTTTTCTGTGGGTAATTTTGTTGGATGTAAAAGCAACAGGGACCCGAATAATGGACTCAACTATGCTACTACATGGGAACAATTTTAATTGATACACACGCACACACGCAAAGTAACAAAAGAAGGTGGTTGGTGTTAAACTATTCTGAATCTAATCGATGAGAAATGCAGTTACATAATTCATTATCTGGTGACTGTTTATGCCGGATTCCTGTTGGTAAGTGAGCTGGAAAAGCTGAAAGATAACACAGACATAGCTCCGAAGACTTATCTGTACACGAAAACAATTGACAAAGTTCTTGCCATTGGTCATGTTCAATAACACAAAGGAATCGCGTTGAAACAAGTAATTAATTGAGCTTCCACGTTACTCCAGATTATGAGATATGTACATAATCATGCAATATATATACACACGTGTATGATCGTACGTGCATGGCAATATGGCCCTGACAGAAACGATGCAACGAGGGAACTTTTATCTGTGAGACGAAAATAATGAATTCTAACTTATGCTATACATAATGTATAATGTGTGTATGGTACAGGCTAAAGTTTGAACGGAGGTGAAAAAAGTTATATTCACGACAACAACAACAAAAAAGCTAGTTGAGAAACAAGTTATTTAAAATAGAACAACAAAAGAAAAGAAAAACTCATAACAATTTTATTAAGGTATTAATAATAAGCAATGAAATGCACTTAACCCGTGATCAAGCGATTAAAACACATACTTATGGTAATATCCCTTCATAATTGTGGGCCAGGGTAACATTGTTCACCGTCACTGTCTAAATCTGGTTTGAAAAATACAGATTGGTGTGTACCCAAGGAATATGTATATGGGTTCCATTAATGAGTATATAAAACTACCTTATAAAAAAAATTATATCAAATTGTATTTAAAAAAAATTATGATTTCTTGAAAAATAGAGATATTACTTTTAATGGTTTTTAATTTCTAAAAACATTCAAGATAGAATGTCAACCATATAATAACTGTGACATCCCAATTTTAGCAGCTTAAAACTAATAAACTAGGATATTTCACCTTAGTATTCAAAACAAATAAACAAATGTATAAAGTATATTAATACAGTCTTACAAATGATCAGACTATATAAATATATCAATTATACATACCAAACCTTTCTAATCCTAAACAGAAGCTAACCACTTACAACAGCTTCTCATTGAGACCTCCTTCCGACCTAAAAGATTGCTCCTCAACCTCTAGAGGTGCCTCTGAAACAGCATCCACCACTGCTCCCACCGAATAGGTGATCATCGCAAAAGGAAAACATACAACACAAGACAAAAACACAGAAGAAGGGTAAGCTAATGACTTTTAAAGAATTTTCTTAAACCATATAATATTGATATATCTACAACTACAAACAAGCATATATTCACACACATATATTTCTAAACTACGACTCAACTAATCCGGATACATGCATTGAGGTCGGATCCAGTCAGTTATGCACTTGTAGTGGCATCTCATGCTCTGCAGAGCGACAGATTAAGAGTCAAAACTCTACCACATACAAGGTCAGTCCGTTAACACCTATGGTCAAGGAAAAACCCCTAGGCTAGGACCTCCTGCTCCTCTCACCACATACCCCATTCCTCTCTACTTGAGAATTTGAATGGTTATTAGAGCGTCAGGATAACTGTCAAGACAATCCCTACCTTAATGCATACACTACCACAATCACTGCTAATCCTCCTTGGGTTAGCATTAACCAATCTCAACTCAGTCTCATACAAGCAATCTCATATCATATACTCATCATACATAATAATTACAAAGCTTCTATGATAACTAAAGTACCACGCAATTTAACTCAAAAAAAAAATACAAGTTTCAGGTTCTGACTCACTCGCCCAGCTAGTAGCACTCGCCCAGCCACTGGCCCCAGCTCGCCCAGCCACTGGTCCAGGTCTGGAAGTTCCTGACTTGGAAATTAGCCCAGCGAGTAGCACTAGCCCAGCCACTGGCCCATGCTAGCCCAGCGAGTAGCACTCGCCCAGCGAGTATGCGAATCTGCATAATTATGCAGATCAGTGTCCTGCATAATTCTGCAGATAAACTAATTCGCCCAGCGAGTAGGCTCGCCCAACGAGTAAGCAAATCTGCATAATTCTACAGAAACTGATTTAAGCAAAATTATACCTATTCAACTAGTCCATACAACTTCAAAACCTCCACCAAAGACTATTCGAGTATCAAACATTAATTCTATCAAAATATTGACATCAATTGCATCCAATTGCACCCATAGCATACAATTATTCTCAAACAACATATAAAACATAAGCATTTATCGTTTTCAAACATCACAACTCAATTCACCTATCAAACACATCAGTCAATTACAGAATAATCATATAATAACATTCTTAACAAGTTTGTGAGGCATAATAGACATTAGCTTCCCTTACCTGGTTTCCTGCTTAAACAACTCTATAAACGTCAAACGTCTCTAACTCCATAGGATGCTCTATCTACATATAGAAACATCACAAGAACGATCAGGACATATCATTATGATCACTGATCAGTGGAGACTCATATTGATAAATAAAACAGCACATGCAAGCGAAAGAGGGCTTACATGCCATAGAAAACAGAAAAGACCAAAAAGACAGCGGAAACTTAACTTACACGAACGGAGAAACTGATCGGTCCAAATTGAAGAGCTCGCCAAGGGGATCAATCCTACGGTCTCGGTTCTTCAATCAGACGACCGGAAAGACATAACTTTTAGAGAGAAGTCAGAGAGCTCTAGAAAAGTGGTTTCTAGAGAGATGATGTGTTTTAAAATAATGAAACTCGTTTATAACAATTCTATTTATACTAAAACCTTTTTAATATTAAAATAATCGAGTCTCACTATTTTTAAACCATTATCACTTCTAAAATACCATTTTCTGGGATTTTATAATAACGGAGTGATTCACCCGTTTGAAAGAGTTACACCAAATTTTAATCACTGACAAAGTAAATTCACTGTCTTTTTAAGTTTTTCACAACATAGGCAAAAGCAAAAAATCAAAATAGGCAACACCCAAAAGATCAAAATCTTAAAAAAGTTTTAATAAGTCACAGAAACACTTTTATTACTCTAATAAAGAACTACCAACACAAAATAATAAAAAAAAAAGCAAGACCACTTGAAAAAGTTGAACTAAAAATGAAAAAAATATTAAAGGTGATATTGAATATAAAAAAATTTATATATTTGAATTAATTTTACTATGTTTTTGAAAAAAGACAAGTTATAAAGTTGATAACTTTATAGTAGATTAAAACTTTTTTTTAATTCCATGTGCAAAGTCACATCAGTTTAATATGTTAAAACACACTTTTAATAGGTTAAAAAATCACTAAAATTTATCTATCCTAAGTAATTTTCATCCATTGAAATATTATAATTACAGCGTTTAATGATTTAATATAGTAAATCATATTTTTAATCATTTAAAATTTTCATTATAAACTCAATAAGATAAAAAACATTTCAAAAAAATAATTCTTTTTTAACTTATTAAAATAGAATTTAATCACTTCAAATATTGCAAAACGTTGTATTTCTTATTTATCCAAAGCGAAATATATGTAACGAAGCAATTACAATACTTTTAAAGGTAACACTACAATATTTTTTTATGTCAATAGAATTTTGACAAATAAATATTTCTTACTATCATTTAATATTATCTTTCATTTTTTTTTCTTTACAAATACAAAAATTTATTTCTTCTATTCCTATTTTATCTCCTACGCCAAATGGTGTTTCAAATAACATTTTTTCCTATTTCTTATAATGTTCGCTTTCTTTACAGCCACGACCTTAGGAATGCACAATTTTTGCCTTCATTCCTTACCTTAATTCTTTCTACAACTGATTTTTGCATAATCCAGTGTTTATATACATACCTCACCAAAAATATTTTCATTATCTTTATTCTTATATATATTCCATGCTAAAATAAAAAATAAAAGTTACTTTAATATTATACACTACAAGAAAATATCGTATTAATAACCAGTTTTAATAACCAAAAGTTGTTAGTTCCTATAATGACCAATTTAAATACCAATATACAAAATAAAAAATTATTAGTTACTAAAATAATCATTACTATGAATAAAAAATTATAATTGATCGTTAAATTGTTCACTAATTAATTAGAGACCAATTTATAAATCAATTTCTTTGGTAGCAAAAATTTTGGTAACTAATTTTTAGTGACCAATTTTCTTTGGTATCTACAACCTTCCTAGCTAAACTTTAGAAATCAATTTGGGGGTCAATTATATATATATATATATATATATATATATATAATTTTATTTTTCATAGTGACTATTTTAGTAACCAATAAACTTTTTATTTTGTAAATTGATATATAAATTCGTCACTATAGTTCTATAGTAACTAATAATTTTTTATATCACTAAGATTGATTGTTAATAAGATTGTTTTTGTACCGATATATTATTATTGATTTCATCATCAAAAGTAACGAATTATAAAAGATTTCACTATATTTTACATATTTCATATTATTATTTTACAGTTAATTATATCCGAATATTAAAATATAATATATATATATATATATATATATATATATATATATAAATGCTAAAAATAATTATACTAACATTTCAACAAGAAAAAAAAAACTCAATAAAGTAATTAGATCGTAACTAATCCGGAAGCTTATTTGTGATGATAAATATGGATTGAAACATACATTAATAAATGCAGATATTTGTGTTCAATTTGCTTAGGACAAGAAATTATAGTCAGCATAGAAAAGATTAGTAATTAATAGTTATCAACGACCGCAGTGATTTGCAACCAAACCTTAATTCATTGGGCAACTTGTTCATATTACAAACCCGGATTAATTAAAGGAACAAATTTATTTTTGAAAGCATGGTCGAAGATGTTGTAAAGTACGAACGCTATGAGGGAGAAGAGAAGGAGTTAAACACGTCTTTGAATTTGAAACGATGACTTTATATACATCTGAACTTTGGAAAACACAGCAATACCCCAACAAGAGAGTAGTTGGGTCTAACACGACAACCACACTCCGATCTCAACATTTGACTTCTGTTTATTATTTCTTTTTCTTCATCACCAAGTCTTTATTCGATTCAGATTTAGAAATGAAACGCTTCAGGAAAAAAACATATAAAATGTTCAAAGCGTGGGACATTTATTCAAACAATTAATTGAAGAAAGGAATAGAGTGGGAAAAGTAGAAACTGGGTTGGAAAAACAGCACCTTAAGCAAAGAAAACGTTAACCATACGAAATAGAAAAATAATGTTGTTACGTGGAGTTTGTGTCGCAAGTTGATCAAAATTTGACTTCCTACAACTTTCAGTATCCGAGAGTATGTGACAATCTTGTGTTTCCCTCTGATCACGTTATTGACTTACAGCAGTAGAGATAATATAAACAAGTAAATGAATTTTAATTGGATGAATAATGGAATTTGGAAGTTTCCCAAGTTTGACTTGGCAGTGTTAGGCATGAACACCAAATTGGAGTTTAGGGTTATTCGTTTCCTTGCGGGCTTAATGTGGATAACAAATTGGATTTTGGTTTGGTTTGGTTTCTACCACCAACGAAATCCGACCCAACCGAATCCTAAGGTTTGGTCAAATATCACAATTCCACCACTCCACGCGCTCACACTCGCGTCCTCTTCATGCAAACTCACCGTATTTTTTTATAACTGTCACTGTTCCTGCACACACACACCGTCTTTGACGTTTCGTAACACTGCACATGCTATGCTATGCTTTGCTCTACTTGCTACCTAACGGCTACACTTTATTTGTATCATGAAAATCAAAATCTAAAATATATGAAAATAATACCCTCTGGAAAAGACCCCAATACCCCCACTTACCTGCTTGACAGCTGTCCCATTTTAAGGTTTTTTCGTAACTTTGCTTCTTCCGTCATCTGCCCATTGTGAATTTCGTTTCTGACCAAGGTACCCCTACGATGAAGCTTGGATTCTGTTCGATTGTGTGGCCAAAGAAGTAATTTTCGTTTTCCCGCCTTAGATGGAGGAGTACTGCATGATTTGATTGATTTGCGTGGGCTAATTAATGCTCTCAGCTTGCTCAATTCCTTTGCGTACAAAGTTCATTGTTGTGTATTTCAAAAATTGTTTGAGCTGGGTTCTGCAGTTTCTTCTTCCACAGTTTCTTCTTCCTCAGTTTTCCATCTTCATTCTGCAGTATCTTAACTCATCTTCTTAAGGTCTTCCATTTCTTTGGTTTTTGTGGTTGAGTCTTTATTTTATTTTCTTTTCTGAGTTCGTCGTGGGTTTGTGTTATCTTAACCCTCAGATTTCGTTTTTTTCTTCGTTTTTCTGTAGTTTTCTTCGTTTTTTTGTTGTTGTTTCAGTTTGTATGGTTTACCAGGTATGTATTATGTGATTTTGTAGTTTTCTTCGTTTTTTTGTTGTTGTTTCAGTTTGTATGGTTTACCAGGTATCTATTATGTGATTTTGTAGTTTTCTTCGTTTTTTTTTTGTTGTTTCATTTTTGTATGGTTTACCAGGTATGTATTCTGTGATTTTGTAGTTTTTTTCGTTTGATTCACTACTTCAAAGGTTTTACTTTTGGGTCTTACTTCTTCTTCGTTTCCTGAGTTTGATCAGGTATGACATTTATTTTCTTCGTTTTCGTGTCTGAGTTTTTGGTTTGTTTTATAGTTTTGCTTTTGTGTTTATGTATTTTATTTTGTGTTTGTGTTTTCTTAGTTTCAGACGTTGGTGTTTGGTGCTTGGTTTCCCTACGTCTGACCAGGTATGTATTTTAGTGTTATGTTTTTAACATTTCTTTGTGTTCTTCAGTTGATCGTTTGTGTTGGTCAAAGGTCTGTGCTTTATATATATTTCGGTAGGGATATGGTGTTTGGGTGTTAAAATAGCATGTGAAGATACATTTTACGATTTATTGTTTGATTTGATGAATGTATTTTTTTTCTGTGTTAAAGTTCTTAACTTTTTAGATGCTTCTTGGTTCCTCTTTTATTTTTCTTCCTGTTTGATGGCTTTCATGCAGTTGAAGAGTAAAACCTTTTTTTAGAGATGGTTTTTGAATGATTCTATCATGTGTATTTTTAGCTTTCTTTGTTTAGCTTTTAATTTTGTTTGATAACATGCAGATTTAACGAAGATACTTATGATCGAATGTGGTATCCTTACAACTTACCAGATTCTACACCACTCAGTACTTCCCAACCCATTGACTCCTTGAACCATACTGCTTATCACCTTCCAGCAGCAGTAATGAAAACTGCTTTGAGACCAACAAATGAAAATGGTTCTCTGGAATTTGATTTTGACACTGGGCATCCTACTTCAGATTCATATGTTTACATGCACTTTGCTGAAATTGAAAAGCTTAAGGAAAACGAAAGCAGGGTATTCGACATTACACTGAATGGAAAAGTTTTGTCTGAATCTGTGACTCCCAAGCATTTGCTGTCAACTATGGTAGAAAGTAAACAGGCTATTAGGGGAAGCAAGCTCAAGTTTTCTATGTACAAGAAACCAAAAAGGGGTTGGAAAATATGATATATATTTCTTCCTAAAGTTGTACTCGGCATTTAACATGGATTCCTCAGACAACAACTATTAGTCTACCATAATCTTAGTTTAACATAAAAACAATGCTTTGTTTTTCAGGGATTTATCAAACAATAGCTTAACAGGATCACTGCCTGATTTTTCAAAGCTGCAATACTTAAAAACTCTGTAAGTTATGGAGATTTCAGTATCTATATTTGTCAGTGGAAATCAAAATAGTCATCTGACATATGCTATCTTAGCAGCAATTTATCAGGGAACAGACTCTCGGGTGAAATTCCTCCACTTCTCATGGAAAGATCAAATAATGGTTCCCTTATGTTGAGGTTTGTTTTGGTTTGAAATGTAAGGAATCATGGAATTTTTTCTCCATACGGTGCTTTCTATTAACAAAATTCTGAATGCCGGTTTCAGGTGCAATCTAGGTTTGAAGTTCATATTAAGGAGCTTCCTGAACAAATTGACACTTCGACATACAGTAAGATTGTTGAATAATTCAAATGAGATGAAATGTTGTCTCAAGTTTTTACGTTAGTAAAAAAACTGACTTATTTTTGTTTTCTGCAGTGCCAAATTGATGACGTTTTGGACAATAGGGAGGAGGTGGATTCGAAAGATCTTTGCCCATATTGAGGGATGGATTCCATATGTGCTGCAGCGTTGATGATTCAGAAGAGATCTATAGAGAACTTGATCGAAGAAGAAGAAGAAACTTTAAAAGTCGATGATACTGTACTATTTGATGAATAAGACGTTTCCGTCTGAAGATCAAATAAGCAGGAGTGCAATGATGATTATTTATTTAAGAGTACGAAAAAGTGACCGTCATAGTCTCTGAATTCACAATATTCAAAGTATATATTCAAATAAAAAAAGTAATGTCAAAGAATTAAGCTGAAGGAGTAAAAAAGAGTATAGGAAATCGTGAACAATTAAAGATTTTGGAATTCGGGAACATATAATGATGACTTCGTCGCGGAAGGTGCAGGATTTCAATCATGAACCTTTATTTTACAAAATATTTAGTAATTTTGTAATAATAAACAATTTCAAAAATAATAATAAATAAGTAATAAATTAGGTCCCAGTGTTGGAAAGCCGAAATAAGTAGTATAGGAAACATAAATTACTATTCAAAACTATTTAATAGCATGTGAAACTGAAATTATTATTTAAGACCTTTTAATATTATGAAAAATATAAATTATTATTTAAGACCATTTAATGCAATAACTTATTCTATCAATCATTCTATATTCAATGAAAACCTGCACAACTTCCTATGAAAATTTTAATTTATCATTGCATTGGAATTCTAAGTTTATCATTGTTCAAGAAACCCTACACAACTTCTAATGAAATTTTTTTAAAATATATTTGCATAACGTCTAAATAATGAATACGAGATCTGAATAAACATTTGTATAAATTTTTTGTAATTATTATTTGTATTGCTCCAGATAATCATCATTGCACCACTGATCTAGATAATTGAACTGCTCCATTAATTTGAACTACTCGGAATAAACGTTATTCAGATAAAAAAATTTGGTTTTTCAGGTTTGGACAACTCTGGAAAAACCATTATTAGTATTATCACTATTACCTCTGGAAAAACCATTATTAGTATTTTCATTGTTAACTGATTTCATTAATTAAATGAAAAAATAAGTATTGAATGAAATTAACATAATTTTTAAGAATGATAAGATTTGGTTGGAGATCTTTTCGTATTCCTATAGTCAATAAGTTTATTTTCGCTTCTCCAGATTTTCTTTCAACGAAATCATTATATTTCAACTTCCCAAACCAGTATCTATTTATATTTATACTCTAGAAACTTCTTTGAACTGCTGCACATTTCCAACACGAAATCATCATTACATTTTTCGCATTCCCAAATCACCGTTTTTCAAAGATTGCAATTGTTGATATGACTGTTGCGCTTCTCCATAATTAATATTAAATACAAATTTATTATCATGTATATTAAATACAAATTTATTTGTAATTTTTAAGTTTGAATATATGTACTTCATTATCATGTATATTGTTAGTTTTTTTTTATATTTAATTTAATATAATTTATTTTCAGTCCATTATTTTCATTGTTAACTGATTTCATTAATTAAATGAAAAAATAAGTATTGAATGAAATTAACATAATTTTTAAGAATGATAAGATTTGGTTGGAGATCTTTTCGTATTCCTATAGTCAATAAGTCCATTTTCGCTTCTCAAGATTTTCTTTCAACGAAATCATTATATTTCAACTTCCCAAACCAGTATCTATTTATATTTATACTCCATAAACTTCTTTGAACTGTTGCACATTTCCAACACGAAATCATCATTACATTTCTCGCATTCCTAAATCACCGTTTTTCAAAGATTGCAATTGATTGCCATTGTTGATATGACTGTTGCGCTTCTCCATAATTAATATTAAATACAAATTTATTATCATGTATATTAAATACAAATTTATTTGTAATTTTTAATTTTGAATATATGTACTTCATTATCATGTATACTGTTAGCATCAACTTTTCACTTGAATCTTAGGTGGTTTATTTGTTTGATCTATGTTTAATTT
>Ga0214542_1002264_pt1 | contig 39926 bp, 13 predicted proteins | sample CNSS1metaG_FD_160096 | JGI IMG/M metagenome (GOLD analysis project Ga0214542, IMG submission 160096) | Root nodule microbial communities from cowpea collected in UCLA plant growth center, Los Angeles, California, USA - CNSS1 | ecosystem: Host-associated > Plants > Roots > Nodule | place: USA... | reverse complement strand
GAGAAACAGAAAAACAAAAAACAGAAAGAAAGAAACTGTCACTCCTTTGGACGCGTGTTATACTATTGGACACGTGTAAAAGATGTTAAGCGGTTTGCGGTGGGTGGTAATTACTAATATTTTGAGAGCCCCCCTCAAGCTGGGAGTGGATGTTGAGCATACCCAGCTTGGAACAAAGAATTTGGAAGCTTGAAGGTGGCAAAGCCTTAGTCAGAATATCCGCATGCTGATTTTTGGAGTCAATAGGGAGAAGTTTGATGATGCCATTTTGAACCTTTTCTCTAATAACATGGCAATCGATTTCAATATGTTTTGTTCTCTCATGGAAGACTTGGTTAGTGGCAATCTGCATGGCTGATTGGTTGTCACAAAATAAGAGAGCAGGTTGAGGATGTTGAACTTGAAGATCCTGAAGAAGATATAAAATCCATTGTAACTCACATGTGGTGGAGGCAAGAGCCCTATATTCAGCTTCAGTTGAGCTCCTAGAAACAGTGCTTTGTTTCTTTGATTTCCAAGCAATGGGAGAATGGCCAAGATAAACGATGAATCCAGTAACAGACTTTCTTGTTTCTGGACACCCTGCCCAATCGGAGTCACTGAATCCTTTGACTTTTATTTCACTGTTTGCATCAAGAAAAATGCCATGGCCAGGATTTTGTTTGAGATAACGGAGCACTCGAAGACATGCCTGATGATGAACTGTGGTGGGAGCAGCAACATGTTGGCTCAATTGGTGAACAGCATGGGTAATATCAGGACGGGTATTGGTCAAATATAACAATTTTCCAACGAGTCTTCTATAGGCAGTGGTATCAGTGAGAGGTTCTCCATTTTCAATGATGTTACGTCTAGAAAACTTCATAGGAGTGGGCATAGGAGCAGAAGCTAACATTCCGGTTTCTTGTAGTAAATCCAAAGTGTATTTCCGCTGGCAGAGATGTATTCCCTTGCTGCTCCTCGCCACCTCGAGACCAAGAAAATAGGTTAGATTTCCCAAATTTTTAATTTTGAAGGATATATCTAACTCGTTTGTTATATTATTGATCTCTGCTAAATCGTTTCCAGCCAAGATTATGTCGTCTACATAAATCAATAGAGCAGTAATGCTAGAATGCTTGGTTTTCGTAAATAAAGAATGATCTGCATTAGCCTGTTTAAAACGGTGAGAAATCAAAAAAGTGGAGAGCTTGTCATACCATTGGCGACTAGCCTGTTTAAGACCATAAAGAGATTTGTGCAACTTGCAAACCTGGTTCGGCTTTGTTGACTTCATACCCAAAGGAAGGTCCATATACACCTCTTCATTCAAATCCCCGTGAAGGAAAGCGTTGTTAACATCTAATTGTTTCAGGTGCCATCCATTTATAGCAGTCAAAGACAACAACAGACGAACTGTGGTCAGTTTTGCAACAGGAGAAAAAGTATCTAGATAGTCCAAACCTTCCATTTGTGTGTAGCCTTTGGCTACAAGGCGTGCCTTGAATCTGTCTACAGTGCCATCAGCTTTGTATTTTGTCTTGTATATCCATCTGCATCCTATAGCAACCTTATTCTCAGGTAGGGTGGTCACGGTCCAAGTGTTATTCTTTTGGAGAGCTTGAACCTCTTCATTCATAGCTGCATTCCATCTTTCATCTTTGATGGCTTCCTCATAAGATGTAGGCTCAACATTGCTATCAATGGCAGAGATAACTTTTCGAAAACTAGGTGAAATTTTTGAATATGAAATATAAGATTCAATAGGATATCTAACATTTTTAGCTAATTCAGAAGCAGCAGAAAAAGTATGGTAATCTTTCAAGTATGAAGGTGGCCTTCTAGCTCTGGACTCACGTTGACAAGTAGAATGATCAATATTAGGTTCAGCCTCATTAGAACTTAAGCTTTCGTTATCAACATTATCAATGTCAACACAAGGGCTTTTAATAATATCTGTCATAATAGAATGGTAATTTTCAGAAACAGGCAAGGGTATATCAGAGGAATTCACGTTAGTATCATCATTGGTCTTTTGAGAATAGGGAAAATAATTTTCATAGAAAACCACATTTCGAGAAACATTAATACTATGATTTTTAAGGTCAAGAACAATGTATCCTTTCACATTACTTTTGAATCCTAGAAACACACTAGCATTAGCACGTGGATCAAGTTTATTTCTGTTAAAAACAAGAGTGCTATTGTAACACATGCAACCAAAAACACGTATATAACTAAGATCAGGTTGTTTGTTATATAATTTTTCAAAAGGAGAAGCATTCTTTAGAAAAGGCGTTGGTATACGATTTATCAAAAAAACAGCATGACTGACAGCATAGCACCAGAATTGAGTAGGAACATTGGACCTGAAGAGAAGAGCACGTGTCACGTTCATTAAGTGTTGATGCTTTCTCTCCACGATCCCGTTCTGCTCTGGGGTTTCGACACAACTTGTCTGGTGTACGATTCCTTCGGAATTGAAGAAGTCCTTCATGTTAAATTCTGGACCGTTGTCACTTCTCACAATTTTGACACACTTATCAAATTGATTCTTGACAAGAGTTATGAAATTTACCAAATGCTTACGAGTTTCAGATTTATTATTCATCAAGTATAACCAAGTAAAACGTGTGTGATCATCCACAATAGTAAGAAAGTATCTGTATGCATGTAAAGAAGTAATGGCACACGGCCCCCAAATGTCAACATGTATAACATCAAAGGGTTTATCAGCATAGGAATTACTGTTAGGAAAGGGCAATTTTCTTTGTTTGGCAAGGTGACAAGTCCCACAATTATCAGTTCTATGCTTACGAATATAAGAATGTTTCTGATTCAAGACAGCTAATCTTTCATCAGACAAATGTCCTAACCTATCATGCCATAAGTTGGAATTCATGCTATTACAATTTCGATCAAAAGCAGCAACATTCTTTGAACTGTCAAACATATAAAGGCCAGCACTAGTGTTAGCTATACCAATCCTCTCTTTCGTATGTGGATCCTGAACAATACAAGAATCTTGAGTGAAAACAATCTCAATATCGAGGGAAGATAAAAGTTTAGAAATAGAAACCAAATTATATCCAAAAGAAGGTATGAACAGGACATTGTTTAGCAGCAATTTTTCATTTAATTGAACAGAACCAATATGTGTAGCAGTGACCTGAGCATTGTTTGGTAAACTAACGGTTATAGGATTGATTTTCTTATAAGATGAGAAATTATTAAGACAGCAAGTGACATGGTCTGTGGCTCCAGAATCGAAAATCCACAGATTAGTCTTCCTGTAAAAGTTAATAATAGGAAAAGATTCACCTTGATGTGTTGATCCGGATGTTACAGTGTTTATCTGACTGTTTTGAGGTTCTGAATTAACACCATCCTTGTTACTAGATTGAAGAAGAGCCATAAGATTTTGATATTGTTGTGGTGTCAGGCGCATTTCCTGATCCGTGGAAGAGCAGTCTCCCTTTGATACAGTTTCTTGTTTGACATCAGTGGTTTTGACAGCATTACTTTTCCCATTGTACAACTTGTGTCCAGGGGGGAAACCATGTTTCCTATAACATGCATCTATGGTGTGTCCATTCCTCCCACAGTGGCTGCAGATCCTTTTATTTGCGGGATTCTTGGAGTTTCTGCTATCATTGTTTGGGGGGAAACCATTCTTTCTATAACACGTGGACTCAGTGTGACCACTCTTGCCACAGTAGCTACAAGAAACTTGAACATTAGCAGCATTAACTTTTATATCAGATTCATTAGATGAAACATTTCCCATAACTTGTCGTTCTTGTTGCACAGCATACGAAAAGATTTTGGAGATTGAAGGGATAGGATCCATTAAAAGCACATGAGACTTTATGTTGCTATATTGTTCGTTTAAACCCCGCAAGAATTGCATAGCATGATCCTCATTTTTTCTTTTAGAAATCAAAGAAATAGGATTACAAGGACATTTAACTTTGCAATTACAGGTGGGATCAGGTCTAAAATTATCTAACTCATCCCAAATGACTCTCAGCTTAGTGAAGAATTCAGTTACCGTAAGATCTCCCTGTTTTATAGAAGAAGCCTCCATCTGAAGGTCAGAAACACGTAAAAGGTCGCCTTGAAAATATCTGGATTTGAGATCATTCCAGATTTCTTCTGCTTTATTCATCCATAGAATACTTTGGCGTATGGAGGGAGATACCGAATGCACAATCCAGGAAACCACCATATTGTTACACCGCTTCCACGCTTGATAGGTGGCGTCTTTTATGGATGGTTCAACAGTAGTGCCATCGATGAACTCCAATTTGTTTTTCGCACTTAGAGCTGTCATCATCGATCTGCTCCATGCGTGATAATTGTTGACATCAAGAACTGGTGAAACCAGTGAAATGGCAGGATTCTCACCAGGATGGAGATACAAGAAGCTATGAACAGAAACTTCATTAGTAAGATCTTTAACATTTTTTGAATCCCCAGACATGATAACAGAAGAAAAGAAGATATCAAGATCAAAAAGAAAAGCAGAAAAGGAAGCGAAAGAAAAGGAGAAAGCAGAGACGCGCAGCAGAGCACTTCAAAAGAAGTGCTCTGATACCATCTTAAAATTCTCTCTTTGACTGATGGCCACATTCATTGTTTTCACTGCTAACTGATAGCATGACTGATGAACTGAACCTTGCATTGTTATCCATGGCATAAAGAAAAAGAACACAAGTGGAAGAAGAGAGCAAGAGAACGAAGAAAAGAAGGAACGTATTATTTCCAAATTGTTTTTGTAAAAAGTACATCTAAGAAGAGAGAGAGAAAGAACTTATATAGGAAAAGAAAAGAGAAACAGAAAAACAAAAAACAGAAAGAAAGAAACTGTCACTCCTTTGGACGCGTGTTATACTATTGGACACGTGTAAAAGATGTTAAGCGGTTTGCGGTGGGTGGTAATTACTAATATTTTGAGACTCACAAATATTTTTATGGTAATTGGGTATTTTTTATGTTGACTCTTGTTATGACTACTTTCTCCTTCTTTGAATGTGGTATTTTTATAACTAATTTGGGTTTATAGTTTTAGATTTTGAATAAATATTGACTAAGATGGTGATTTGATTTCTACTTTAGTTGTTGCTACTCTAATATTATTTACTATAAACCTATAAATGGTTGTGAAAACAATAGGATAAAATAATATTGAAAAGTTTGGATTGAAAGATTTAAATAATTTTGCACATAGTTGGATGTGGAGTTGTGTGGTGATATAGGAAAATCAAGCAAAAAATAAAATAAAGAAATTGCATACAATAATTAAAAAAAATCATTATATTAATTTGAATCCATTCCATAAATAATATGGAAATGGAAATTAAAACAATAAAAACAAATGGAATCGAAGTGGTAAATAAATAAAATGCAAGGGGAAAGATTACTAAATCTATAGCATTTTAACGATTTTCAACTTAAAACTTCATAGAATAGATGATATAAAATATGAAGTTAACTTCGTATAAACTTGAAACCAGTATTTATAAAATTGTAAATTTAATAAATTATTGCAACTATAAAAAATATTATAAACAACGTTAGGATTGAAGGTGGAAAACTTTCTCATCTGATAATATAGCAAACTATAAAAAATTGAAAGGAATAAAGTTTACCTCTATAAATTAAAAATATCTTTCCCTCTAAGCCAAATCCCTCACTCCACTATAAATCCACATTTGTAATTTATAAACATAGAATAGATTCACATTCTCATAATTCGTTTGTGCATAAGAAAAGAATAGTTTTTTTGAAATTGTTAACAGATTCTTTATCCTAAATTCCCAATCGCTGTCTAAAGAAATGCTTTGTCCCATGCAAGATTTCAGGTTCATGCATACAAAAACAGTAGAAAATAGTAGTAATTTGAGGAATCTGGTTCATGTTCTACAGATCAATTCCATTTCAACTTTTCCCTCAATAGGCTCAACCATGGGAACAGATATGTGTAAATATCATTGTGCCCAGCACTTGCACGAAACATGTCACTTCGTTACTGAAAGGGTTGGATTATTTCACCACTAAAGAAACACAAAATCAAAAGGGACCCCTTTTTGATACCCTTTGGATAGCCACTGCAGAAAAAACAAAGGAAGAACCAACAAAAACGGCCACTAGCAGGCCCCAGAAAGCATATTCCTCACAACATTATCCTAGTTTTCACAACATAATGCTCCTAGATAACCTCATAAATGTTAACCTTGTTGCAATAAGTACCATCAGCTTTCATTATTTAAAATGTTCAAGATAAGAACTTACTTTAAAATTAAGAAAAACAGCACAGAAAAGGGTACTTGTGTCTGAATTTTAAGTAAGAAAAATAGTTCATGTTGAAAATAACCAAGTGTTAATCCATATACACCATCGAAGTTAAAACTAGATTAATTGCTTTTATTTTGAACTACTCACTAAGTAAAAAATATCAGAACCTGGTTTTTGTTTTCTCTATTGTAATATATTTTCATTTTCAGACAATCATGAAATGGAAAAGAGTGTGATTATGATGACAAAGACATTTGGATTTGTCATCAAGAGATGACAGTAAATACAAGATTGTGAAAAGCAGAAAATTTACATCTTCATTACTGCCATAAAAGGGGGATACATGTCATGTTTATCCATGGACACATAATTTCCTTGTCCATGAACTTGCTATATGTGGAAGTTTATCTGTTGTTGCAGTTTGGTCGCAGCAATATGGCTAAGATTTCAGAGAACTGAGGGCGTTTGGAAGGGGTGTTGTTCCAGCACTTTGTCATAATGTATTTTAGAGTTTGTTGGCAGTCTTTTGGGATTTCTGGTCTAAGCCCACATGCAGCAATGCCCACTGCTGCTTGAACAGGTGAAAATGAAGAGTATGCTGCTTCACCAGTTACCATCTCCCAAATTACCATCCCAAAACTATACACATTACTCATCCATGTCTCTGTCACATTCTCTGGGTCCCCTGCTATTATCTGTTCTCAGCCCAACAAAAGATAAGGTAAAACTAGTGAGTATGAAGACAATGTAACTGTTGTCATGTTTGAGCAAAAAAAGAGTAAATAGTGAATGCACTGAATGTGTAAAAGATTCATCTAACTATATAGACTGATATGCATGATAAATTTAATGACTTTTACTATACTCAGTGGCGGACCCCTGGTTTTGTTAAAATTATTATTACTAAGTATCTGAAAAAAAAAATATTCTGTCCCACCTAATCTTATATATTTGAACTCAAGACTCTATGATAAACTTGTGTGTAGTTGATAATGTACAAATACATCACTTGACTTGCCTTCATTACTTAGGGTCTTAAATCCGCAACTGACTATACTTATCTTAAAATTAATGCATATGATGATTTCTGATTAGCTGACAGTGTAAAAATTCTACACCATTAATACATAAAAAATGAACTCTAGAAAATATGTACTAAAAAATAACATCATAAGGACACATATCAGTTCACAACTGCACATGTATAGTGGCAACTTGTCATATCACTCATTTGTGTGGTTGTGCAAGATGAATGTTTGTCACCTACACACGTGAACTGGTGTGTTTGTAAGTGATGTGTAACGAGAAGAGTTGCTAATAAAGTATGACAACCAACTTGTTTATTCACAACAACCAAATAATATCACTCTTGTGAGTGAAAACTTTTACATGTCTTTCTATTCAGTTATCACTTTTTCTCTTTGAATGAATGGCTTTAGTGGATAGCTTTTTTGTGTTTTTTTCTGCCTGCACACGAGGTGTGAGGGCTTTGAGAGTACCCTTTATCAGTAGGACAAAGAACTAGAGTGCTGGGGCAAAGATCATGCTAAAGGCTTAAAGCCTAAGGACATGCGGGCTCCAGCAAGGGATTAATTCTGGTATAATAGGGCATCACACAAGCACACTTATTTTCCTAATGATATACACGAGTGCCCATATAAAGGTAAACACAATAAAGTGAAAGGAAAAAAACAATTATTAGGACATGTTAGGCATGCTCTAACAATGATGCCAGGACAAGTGACGTAAAGTTTCTTTTAAATGTAGGATAGTTCAGCATTGCTTTACATACAATGAATCTAAACAGCATTCTCTGAGACAACAAAGCACACAAAAGTTACTCTAAATTGCCCATAGTTGAACATCTAGTATGTCATTTTCAATGTGTACTGAAACATGAGAAACAGACAAAAAAGATAACAGAGCTAAAACACTTTAGACTGGAATTTGTCACCGAACTAGATAGTGTGTATATGAGGACAAATAGAAAGAGAGAGAAGAAAAATTCAAACTACAATTTGATCTTATTCTTATACATTACTTTTGCTGAAACATTATTTAGGACAATGAAAAGATTACCGGCACTAAACTTTACAAGGAAATCAGTAATGACATATTCTTCATTCTTCCTTTAACACGTGCAGGATACAGTGAGATGTTTAAAGAAACTTCATTAGATTTAGACTGCAAGACATAAACTGTTTTTTCAGAGTGAGAAGGGAAAGAGGAAAAAAGGCTTGAGTAATATAGGTGATAAAATGCTGGTGAGTAGGTGGTGTTCTAAAATTCTTATAGGAGTACAGCAGGTTGGCCAAATAAGCATAAGATACCGACAATCTTTTTCTTTTCCATGTTGGGTAGATTTCAATCTTACCAAATTGTTGAGAATAAAGATGGTGCATATTAAAATTTTCATGGAATGAGGAAGCATAGAGCGGATCCATGAGCATAGGATAGGAGCATTAGTACTTTTGCACCTATGTTTAGAAGAAGCAGACCATTACATGTCAAAAGATTTTGTTTAGCAGTAGGTAAAAAGCATAGAACGCATTCTCATCCATTACCTTACCTAAAAGATTTAGATTAGGTGTGTAGGTTTAGGTGTGAAACTATTGAGAAGGAGGGACCCTATCTTTCAAAAAGGGTAGATACCAAATTGTGATCTAATTCTTCACCTTTTATTTCTTATAAAGAAAAGGTTGATGGTCAGCTGGAGAATATTACGGACTATGCATGGCAAAAACACTACAGAACTACATATGACTATGGAACATATTCCTGTGACAAATTTTACGCAATTGAAACAAGTATTTTTCTAAATAACAAACGAGTGAGAATGAATAGGGACAAACCTCAGGAGCTAGCCATCTATAACCATCAGTTTCATACTCCATAGCTTCTCCAACGCTCTTGCAGGCAGTGACTATACCCATATCTCCCAAGCAAGCATTTCCATGCCTATCCAACAGAATTCTCTGTGTATTAAGGTCTCTATATGCAACACCATGGTCATTCATAAACTTGATCCCTTCTGCCACATCAACTGCAATCCTCACAATATCCTTATTCTGGAGCTTCTTGTTCTTCAACATCAGGTCATGAACAGATCCACCTTCCATGAACTTGGTCACCACACACAACCCATGATTATCATCCACGCAAATACCGCAGAACTGCAGAATGTTCCTATGACCACAAGTCATGAGTTCCAGCAGATCCTTGTGGAGCTCAAACTCGTAAGAATTCCCTTTATCACACCCCTTCAGCTTCTCGATCCCAACCCTCTTCCCCATATATACTCCCTTGTATGAATTTGGCCCAATCTGCTCAACAAACTCAACACTATCTGAGTTCAATAACCATTTCTCAATCTCTTCTCCACCTGACTGTATGGTCTGCCATTCATCCACTGACACAACGAAAGATGAAGAAGGCAAAGGCACCTGAAGCTGAATCCTTTGACTTGAATTCTCAAATTCCTTTCCACGGTAACCATCACCGTATTCTTCTTCGATCTCCACAAGATCTCTCCCTTTAGAATTTTCCTCCTGGCACCCACAGAGCCCGAAGGGGAGCTTCACAGCACCAGTTTTAGGCTTCTTCATTGCAAACTTCAAAGCATTTTCAACCCTGGTCCTCACCAACTTATCATGACCAGACTGAACCACAAGAAGCACAACCCCCAAGGTGAAACCCTTCTTCTCAAAGATCTGAATCCTCTTGCAGCAAATGGAGGAACTATCCAATGCCCCCGACATCGCAGGCCACGAAATCGGAGAGTTGCAAGCAAACGTGAGCTTCAGAGCAGAACCTTGAACCTCATCATCACAATCCTCTTGAATCAAAATCGCAGGCTGGTCACTCTCCGAAGCTTGCTCCATCAACTTTATGTGAAGAAACACATCCTTCATATCAAACTCAGCCTGTGCATAACTGCAACACATCGAAAAAAGCACATCTTTTTAAAACAAAAAAAAAAAAAAAAACAATAAAAAAACACCCATGATTCCACAAGCAACCCGTATATGTTGTCTTTTAAGTCGTTTAAAGTTCAAACTACTTTGAAAAAAGTCCACCACCGCGATTTTAGCACAACATCCAGGTTTTTAAAGTATCAACAACTTCAATTGCAACTGCATCAGTAGCATTTATCCACAATAAATGTGATAAAACCAAGATGGCAGCCACAATTTAAAACACAAGTGAACTTGGGAAGGTGAGGCATGAAAAATAGCAAAACCCACGACGAAAAAACGAAAAGCGGAAACTAAGATCAAGCATTGGTACGACAAGATCGAAACTTGACAAAATGGGCGACTGGCATCGACATTTTCAAAAACAACCCAATCCCAGTTCAGCCACAATGTCAAAGTTTCCATCCACGATCAGCTCCAGACACATCAGTCGCAGGTACAGACTTTCAAAGCCTCCAAACGCACAAAATTTGGAACTTTCCCACACCACCAAAAAAACCGAAACTGCGAGTAAAGATAAAAACTTTGGGCGGCATTAATTTTCTGGGACCTGAGGGGCAAGGAATCATAATGCTTGCGAATGTTGGACATGAGTTTCTCTGGGAGTTGGCTTCCGGGGTAGAGCTGAGTGAGGTTGCGAACGACACTTCCCCAGGCAAGTTTCCGCGAAGAGGCATCAGCTTTGGAGGAAGGAGGTGAATCGAGGTTGAGCGAGTTTCTGAAGGAGGCTATGGCTTCGGAGACGTTGCGGGTGAGCTTCTGGAACTTCTTCTGGACGTTGGGGATGGAGGAGGGGTCTTTAGGGGTGGAAGCCGGGCCTTCAGATCTGTGGTGGGTGCGCATGAGAACCTGCTCCACCGTGTCATCGTCGGCGGCGGCGGTGGCGCGGCTGGACCAGCACTCTAAAGCTGCAGCCATTGAAGGATTGGGTTGAGAGAAGAAGGTGGTGGGTGCAGATGCGGAGAGTGAGTGATGAGGAGTAATAAATGAGTGTAATCATTTTGCAATGTAACCGCCGGATATTTTGATGACAACTTTTTTAGGTAAATAAATCACTGAACAAACAAAGGAGGAAAACAAAAGGGACTTTCTTTCAGTGCCATTGCAACACAACAACATATGTTTTTCAACTATCTTCATTTCTACTTTAACACAGTTTTTTACTCACTGTTTTTTTACCAAGTCTAGCAACATAGAAAAACATGTTGGATGATTCAATAGTCATCAAATGATCCTGTTGTGTTTGTTCATTTTAATTGCTGTTTGCGGTTGACGATTTCATTTTTATGTTTATTTGTGTTCTTCATTTCTCGTTTTCAATTAACTATGTATGTGCTTGGATTAAAGTTTGAAGGCTCTTATCCATGTTTTAAATATGAAAAATGAAAGTTATTTTCAACTTTGACGTAAATTACCGAATCATATTTAGTTTAATTTTTCGTCAATTCAAATTCACCATATATTTTAACATTTTTTTTATTTTTCTTCTAGGTGTTGCTAATGAGAAATTATCTAATATCAAGAAATAATAGTTACTTTTAAAGCCAACGATGCTTAAGTTTTGCATACATTGTACACTTTTCTTGAGTTGGATTCTTACACCAACTAAAACTCCATCAAGCATTTATCACTAGAGTCGCTCTTACCATGTGGAAAATATACTATAAGCATTTATTTTACATAACTATTTTTTTATAAATATAAATATATAAACTATATTATAATTACATTTATAGCAAATCAATATTTTTAAATGTGTAAAGTACATCTGATCTTAAAGCGTATCATTAGATTCAAAATACTTATCTTATAAGTCATACAAAATCTAATATTATTTAATAATTTTAAAATGCATGAAATTAAGAATGTTTTCTATTGTATACTTATACTTATATACTTATTATACTTTGTTTACTTTTCTTACAAACAATAAAAATAGCATATAATTATAATTTAATAATTTAGTTAATAAAAAATACATTTTACATAAAATGATTCATTATTGACTATGAGAAACTAGTGTAACTTATAGAGTAATACTTCAATTCCTTGTCATAAATAAACCCAGCAATTTGAAAGGGGACATGGTTAAACTATATATATATATATATATATATATATATATATATATAAAACATTTTTTTCAGTCCAAGTAAGTGAGGCATGTCAAATATTAGTGAATAATGTCTTCAAAGCAAATTAAAGAATAAATTGGTGACAGTTTGAAGTCATGGATAGTGAAAAAAACCAATTTATTGCTCCTGGAAAATAATCTAATTAAAAAGCGATTCTGTCAAACTAGTTGAACATGTTGGCTTTAGCTTTGATCTTAAAAGTGTTAAGTTTTCTGAATGTCAAATTCTAAGGTTGCAGAAGTCATGTTTGGTTGGCTGCATGTGGAGAAACAAACCTATTACAGTTACCATAAATTTATATAAGGAAATATACTAAGAAGTGCTTTTGGATTATTCTTGTTCAGCCTTAACCATATTCACACTTTTCCTTCAATGTACAATAAACTAAGAAATTAAGATAAAAGGATAAAATGTTTAACTGATTTTTTTAAAACATGTGTGTTCATGTTTTCTGTCATTGATGTAAAGATTATTAACATTTTTTTTTAAATTTTATTGCAAATTTAGGAGGTAATATTTTACAAAAATTGCAATTTTGGTTCTTAACATTCTTTTTTCTGCAATTTGAGTTGTGTAGTTTTTTTATTAAGTTTTACTTTTGTCAAAATTCCGTTGAAAGAAAAGAGAAGCGAAGAGTGAATGCACTGATTACAGTGGAAGGTGGCAAAATAAATGATGATCGATGGTCACATTGATTGAATAAAGTGGGCCCAAGGGGGTTTGATAGGAGGCCAAAGTTGTTGGTACCTGGTCTGCCATGTGGCCCACATCGTTCATAAATCAATTAATAATGGGCTTTATCTGGCCCGTTAATTAGGGGAATCAATCAGTTTTGTGACAAATTACTTGCCTTTTTGTTTCCCCTTCGTTTTCTTTCCAGAGGGCCCACTTTCCGGACAACGAATCACTTTCCCTATACTTTTTCAGTCCAATAAATAATCTTAACTTTCAACTAGGTTTATTCTTTTGGAAATCAGAAAATATTTTTAATTATTTATTACATCATTGTTTGTGAAAAGTCTAACATCTTTGGTTTTTACCTCTAACTCCTCATGTTTGAGAATGTAAGTTTGACATACCAAGAATGATAAAGAGATTTTTAAAATTCAAAGGACAAGAAAATATAATTTATGGATTTTTTTTATAAATAATCGTCTTATTGATAAAAAAAATAGCAATATTTTTCCTTATTAATCTTCTTTAAATAATCAAAATTTCAGTCCCGTCCATACGCATTGCAAAGTCCATTTATAACATAAAAGATATAATTTAAGCAATGAAAAAAAATAGAAACAAGTTATTGTTTATAAATTTTATTTGAAAAACAATATCTTCTTTTTTTTTATTTTTATTTTTTTTTTTTTTTATAAAATTAATAAAAAAAAAAAGAGAAAATATATATATATATATATATATATATATATATATATATATATAAACTCATGGTTTGTTGAGCCCATGAGGAGGGTGTCATAAATGAAAATGAAAGAGACTCCCATTTCTATTTTCTTTCTGATTTTCATTTTTTTTTTCTTCCTTTTTGTTTTAATTCATTTTTAATTCTAAAATTAAAGGCCAAAAGGACTCTAAAAAAGTTGTTTCAATTTTTTTTAAGATTTATTTAAAACATATTTTTTATTTTTTGAAAAACAAATTTATTTACTCAGTCGAAATTTGGTGTTGACAATTATTTTTTTTAACTTCAGCAATTTTATTCTTCTATTTACTTTAATTCTCACTCTCATTTTATCGGCCTCTCCCTCCTAAATACAATAATTAATGAAATCATTTAGAATAATTACAAGAACACTAAAGATTGTGATAACCATGTTGTGCATGTGTTTTAGATTGTTCCATTTCAGACACCTCAACAATTAAGGGCAGTAATGTGGCTTATTTGGCCCGTTTAGGGCCACCTCGCCTTTGGCGAACAAAATGTTTGCCTAGTTAGCCTGTCTCGTTTTAAAATTGTCGAGATAATAATTTTGCTTGTCCCGCATAACACTGATATTTTCCATCCATACAAGAATTTAGAACATCTATGCAGAAGTTCAAAAGGAAAATAACCAACACACACAAGTGAAATTTATTTTTATGCAACTCGCTGGCTGGCTTGCCTACCTTGTCCCAACATTACACGAGCTACGAGACAATTTTGGTTGGGCCTATGCGGGTTGGCAAACATTTTTTGTGTGAGGCGACTTGTGCGGCCTGCTTCACTTTGTCATCCTATTAGTGATGTATAAAAAGTTAATAAACAAATCTTCAGTTGTAAGGGCTGAAGTTGTAGGAGTTTAACCGCATCCATAAGCAATGCAAAGACCTGTTATAACATAGAAGATAATTTTTATGCAATTAAACAACAAACATAAGTTATTGTTTATAAATTTTATTTGAAAATAAAAATCTTATTTTATTTTTTAGGTTATTTATTTTATAAAATTATCAACAACAAATAGTGGAGACGAGGAGATGTACAAAACTCATGAGTTATTGGATCCATGAAAAGATGTGTGATAATTGAAAACAAAACGATGTCTCTTTTTTTATTTATTTTCATTGTTTTTTTTCTTCCTTTTTGTTTTAATTAATTTTCAAGTCTAATATTAAATTTTAAAACAACTATAAAGAAAACTTTTTTACTTTTTATTTATCATTAATTAAAAACATATGTTTGATTTTTTCAAAAACAATTTTATTCATCCGGAAGGAATTGAGTGTTGATACTTAATTTTCCTAATTTGATCTTTTTTCTCTTTGGTTTTCTTCAATTCTTACTCTCGTCCTCTCTTGCCTCTGCCTGGTGAATACTATAATTGATGAACTTATTTTGGGGAATTACAAGAACACTGGAAGCTAGGATAACTGTTGTTGGTTTCAATATAGTTGAAAAATCATTTTGAGCTAGTTTTCCTAAAATTTCAATTGTTACATGTGTTAATTGTGTTATTGTTTTTTTTATAAACTTTTTTTCTTAAATATTGTCTTCATCAGGGTTGTGCAGATGTTTGAGGTTATTACACTTGAGGCACCTCAATAATATGGGTGCCAATGTGGGCCAGTTTGACCCATTTAGGCCCGTCATGTACTTGGCCTACAAAAATGTAAACTCAATAGTCTGACCCATTTTGTATAGGTCTTAGCCCGTGAACCAGTTAATTGTTTTTTATTTTATGTGATAAAGCTTTGAACGTCTTACAAATTGGGAAACTTTAACATTTTCACCAAAATTAAGTAGAGACTTTGGAAAGCTGAAATATAAATTGATAATCCAACATCTTCATCGTATCCATATCCATAATTTGACATGCATGATGAGTTATCGAAATTTTAGCATATTCAGATACATAAAACATTAATATTTACCTCTTATACATGAATTTGGAATGACCATGCAAAAATTCAAAAAGAAAATAACCAACATACACAGATGTTATTTTTTTTGTGAGGGTCGCAAGTTAACTCGCCCCACTTGTCCCAAGCTCACGCGAGTTGCAAACTAATATAAGCTAAACCTACATGGACTAACATGCCTAGAATTTCGTTTGTCCCGTTATCCTTAATTAAATTATCCTAAAATGATTATTTAGAAACTATTTTTCAATTAGAGATATTTTTCTCACAACTTGTCTATTTGTATATATTTATTTCATCTTTATCTTTAAATTATATTTCAATACTTTTTTAAATATCAATAGTTAAAAAATAATCTACAAGTTTCAGTATTTTTTAAAATATCAATAGCTAAAAATAGTCTATCACTTTCAATATTCTTTTAAATAACAATATTTAAAAATAATATATTACAGTATAAAATATTTATTATAAATATAGAATATATTTTATCTGTTCACACGACTTTTCTTGTTTTTATCATAATACTATCCGTGTTAATAGTTAAAAATAATATACAAGTTTCAATATTTCTTTTTAAATATCAATAGTTAAAAATAATCCACCTCTTTCAATATTTTTTTTAAATATCAATAGTTAAAAATAATATATCACTTTCAATACTTTTTTTTTTATTATCAATAGTTAAAATAATATATCACAGTATAATTTATTTATCATAAATATAAAATACATTTGAGTGTTCACAATACTTTTCTTGGTTGTTGATTTCTGCTATTTAAAATAAGAATATTATAATCAATGCATACACTAAAATATTAGTTTGCCATGTTCATGAAGTTCATTTTATGTTGTTTTCATTTTTTTTTTCACAATAAAAATACATCCATCAACCACACACTAAAAAAAGAAGATTAGTCGTTATAGAAAAATGATATGATATAAGGTTAGTTATAAATGGCAAGATAAGATAATTGTATGTTTTATAAACCTAAGAATGATTAAACAAATAATATTTATTAAAAGGATATGGAAGTGGTATTTGGAGGAAAAAAATGCTTTTCCTTACGGTGATATAGCTGAATGTCATCCATGGTTTGAAGAGATTACATAATATTTTTTTTCAAGGTATGATTAAATTTACCTTTTCTCATAGGTTATAATTTATTTATTTATATACTTACACTATTAATTCACACACATACACACGTGTATATATATATATATATATATATATATAAATACACTTATCTTATTCTTTTATAACTGTATTATTATGATTAAAATCCTACTTTGGTCTACTAATTTTCATAAAAAATTGAATTACATTATTCAATTTATTTAATTAAATTTAATCTTTTAATTTTTTACAATGATTTAATCAGACGTTAATACTTTTTTTTAATTTATACATCAAAGTATTCTAATTAATTTGAATATTTAAATTTTTTAGGTGATGAAATTTAGTTAACTTTTTTATAAAAATTAAAGGATAAAAGGAATATTTTATTCTATTATTATTATTAAGGAATTTATAAATTAAGTGAGAGAAAAATAAGGTTATCATATTGGGCTGAGATTATTTATTATTTATAGGCCCGAATTAGAGAGCCGGAAGGCTAGCCTTTGCAAACCAAGTTAACAACATAAACCTCGTTGTGTTCTGCCGCCATTTTTTTCCGAAAACCCCGGTCTTTGAAATTCACCAGCAAAAAACTTGAAGTGGAGTGAAGCCATTGCGTTGCAGAGTTGAGAATGGGGAAGAAAGCAAAAGGGTCAAGGAAGGGTAAGAAGGCGTGGAGGGCCAACATCAGCACCGAAGAGATAGAAGATTTCTTCGAGAAATCAACGAAGGACGCTCTTTCTGGTGGCTCTCTTCAAGCCCTTTCCAGTGATTCCCTCTTTTACGAAGACAAGTCCAAAGGTAATTTCTTAATTTCTTTCTCGCTTTCTCTTTTCTGGGTGTGCTTCTTTTTTATCGTACATGTTGCCTGTATCTGAAAATCGTCATTTTTATTGTTAGTTTTGATGTGAGTGGTCACGTCTAAATTACACAAAAAATAAAATTAATTTGGAAAATTAACGATTATAATTATCAACGTTTTACCATGATTTGAATAAGATTTCTTCATATGATTTTTTCTTTCAATTTTGTTGGAAACTGAGGTTTCATTATAGTATACCAACTTAAAGTTGAAATAGCTTGACATAATTTATTGGTAGAATTTTCATTTTAATTTGAAGTATAACGTTGGCTCACTCACTGACCATGAGTTAATTAGCGTGGATTATTCTATTAACTTGAACTGGATGACATTCTCCGGAGGATACCTGTGGTTTCTAAATCTAAAATCTAAAATAGTATACATTTGACATATTTCTTAGTAATTTCATCTTAAAAAAGAAATATAAAACCATACATAATACCATATTTATGTAATGAGGATTTATGTTTATAGTGCTTCTGCTTAGGTGTTTGTTATGAAAAAAACTGTATTTTTTCATCAGAATGGTTTACAGCTTATAGTTCTTGTTCATCCCTGGATACATTGGGTTTGCCTAATTTAAATGATATGATTAAACTTATAGATCTTGCGGTGAAGAAGAAGATCGAGAAGCACAGGGAGAGAGTGCTGCACTGTGATAGTCTGCTACAGAAAAAGTGTTCTAAAAACCGGAAAACTGTGTCTGATGTGAAAGTGGTCAATCAAGATGATAATAAGGTCAGTATGTTGTACATTAATGCAGAAAGGACGGAGTAATAGTAGGAGGAGTTGGCTATGCAAATCTGTGTGGACATAAAGGAGGGGTTATTTATTTATTTATTTTTTGCTTTTTGTCTCAAACCCAATGTAGAGTTTTTTTATTGATATTTCTTGTTTCTAACAATGTTCAGGATGAGTCTACCATGTTTGATCTATGGAATGATAAAGGTACCTTCTATGTTTATCATTCAATGTTTTGGTTACTTTTTTGTGATAATTATGGATGTTAAACATGGTTTTATCTGATATCATCATGCAGGTGAGGATAACAAGCAAGTGAAAAAGGTATATTTTCAGTGCTGATTCTAATCTGTGGATTTCATATTTCATTCTATCTTTCAGTGCTTTAGTTCATAATATGATGGCTACCTTCTTTCAGTGCTTTAGTTCATAATATGATGGCTACCTTATTTACAGGTATCAAAGCCTACTCTCATTCCAGAAGTAGAGGTTGATCCTCCAGGCTGCTCTTTCAATCCCTCGTTTGAAAGTCACCAGGTAGTTTCAGAATAAATGACACTTTTCCCTGCTATTTTGATTCCTTTTTTTGTCATGAATCTTGATTGACAATTTTAAATTTGTTCCTGTTAAACCAGGATACATTAGCTTCTGCTGTTGCAGAAGAAATGCAAAAAGTCTACAAAAAGGAATTGGGCCCTGAACCTGTGCCATTAACTGTTCCTGGAGAAGCTATTGCTGAAGAAGATGTGAGTCTCATCATCTTCATTTATATAATTATTGGAGTTAAAAATGTTTGCTACATTTATTATGCTTTATAGAGGTACTTTCATTTGTATTGCTTCTGTGATTGGTTCTGCTTTGCTAACAATTTATTTGTCAGATGTATTTTCTTGATGTGGACGATGGGAATGATTATGATGATAGTAATCTTGAAAATGAGGATGAAAATGAAGATGCTGCATCAGACAAAAAGTTAGTATCATAAATTATAATTAATTGGACTGACTTTGTTTAAATATTGTTTTTGTGTAACATTATATTTTCCTCCATATTATTATTTTTGGCAATATATATTATTCGTCTTGTCATTATCTTTTATGAACTACATTATTTTTTCTCTTTATCTTCTACTTATTCTTTTTGTGATTAATTGGAGTTAGACGTTCTGCATAATAATTACTGTCTTTAAGTGTCTATCTATTTGTGATCTTATAATTTTGCCATGGTGGTCCTTAACATGTACTCAGTAATTTCTCTTGCTAATCTTTATCTTCTACTTATTCTTTTTGTGATTAATTGGAGTTAGACGTTCTGCATAATAATTACTGTCTTTAAGTGTCTAACTATTTGTGATCTTATAATTTTGCCATGGTGGTCCTTAACATGTACTCAGTAATTTCTCTTGCCAATGTTTATTAAGTTTCTTTGATGCATAATATATTACTGATTTCACATTGCCATTTTTGGTATGCACTGTCTAAATGTTACTTGTTTCTTACAGAATCTTCATTTTTGAATACTGTATTATACATACGTAGTATATTTGCACCTAATAATAGTGTATAGTTTTTTATTTTGTGAATCAATTATTCATGGATCGTTCTACGTTTTGGGTCGCGATTTTGACAACCATGCACCGGATCGTTCTACATCAATTGTATATACTTTTGATTTTTATTCTAGCTTAGCCGTCCTTTAATCTGACATTTTTGTTCCATGCAGCTCTTTTGATTTACATTTGCAACATAATTTATCGAAAGAAGAAATTGACTGCAAAAGTAATGTGAAATTTAGCTGGGAGACTCCAGCTGTTGGTATGAAAAATTGTAAATGGATAGGAACTGGAGAGAACATTATGGAGGTATTTCATGTTAAAATATTCTTTTTGTATATCTAAGATTTCATGTCTTCCAACCTCTGAAAATGCAAAATTTAGCACATTTTCATAGCCATTTGCCAGTCTGTAGCCTTGAAGGAATGGTTGGCTCTGGCACATATCTTGGCTTTATTGTAATTCTGTATTATGTATAAAATCCACCAACATGCACAAAAGTTCATAATCTTTGGATAATAATAGATATTCTCATCCTTCATTTGGCTGTATGCCTTGAAGTACATATTACATTGTTATCTCTTGCTTTCTTGTTTAGGATTTGGATATCAGTTCTTGTCATGGTCTCAAGGCAAAGTTGTCTGAGCATTGGATGGATGTCTACAAGACATCTGGGGGCAAAGATATCAGTTCACCTAAACAAAGCATGTTTTTCTCCCTTTGTAAGTTGATTGTGAATGATAATGATCAATTACAATATGTTGTGCATTTGAAATCTTAATCATTAATGGCCTAAATCTTTCCACTGTCTTCCCGTGATTGTAAATTCTGTGTATTCAGAAAATTTACTATTTCTTCTATTTTCTATTGGGCATTTGGTCTGATGGGGGATTACATTTTGGTTGTAGAGGGAAATTAGCAAAATGCTAAACCAAAAAGAAACAAATGACTTTTGCACTTTTAATTATTTTTTATAATTTTGTTGGCATTGACTTCATGTTGACTTGGTTTCAGGCAGCAGCTACCGGGATATACTTTACTGTAATAAGAGGCCTTTCTATTTCAAAGGCCTCGAAGATGCAAGCATTATGGATGCATACATAATGCATTCTGTAAGTATATTTCTGTATCATTCTATATGAAGTTATGGACTTTCTGAACGTCTTTGATATAGTGATTTTTATGCACAGCTCAATCATGTCTTCAGAACTAGAGACTCTGTGAAAAAAAATGATGCCAAACTGACCAAGCTTAAAGAGTATACTGAAAGTGATAAATTTCGAGATCAAGGTTTTACTCGACCAAAGGTAAAGGTTCTTAATTGTTTTGTTATGATGAATATTTTTATTTTATTTTTACTTTAATAGCATTACGCAATCAGTATTCTCCAATCTATTTTTTCTAGTACTTTTGACTTCTGTCATATGAAAACAAGTCCAAAAGAAGCATTTTATTTCTTAACATTTTTAAGGGTTAAATAAGTTTTTGATGCCTTCAAAATTGGTGGTTTGTATTAATATTGATACTTCCAATTCTTTCCCAGTGAATTTGGTCATAATAGTTATTTTGTTACTTTTGTTTATTTGGACAGTGTCACACGCAAGCATACCTAGCAATATCTTACTAGTGTGGCATGTCAACACAATTAATTCAAGAGTAATAAATTTAGTGTCAGGACCAAATTTGCATGTTTATTAAATTTTGGTATAAACAATATTGAAAATTTTTTAGAGGTGCAAATTTAAACATGGGTCAATTTTGGAAGTATAAAAAACTTATTTAACCCTATAATTAATAGATTTCTTTACTTGAAATTCATATTTCACGGTGGATTTGATAATACTCCCCCCCTTTCACCAATTCTTTGTTGATTGTTTAATTGATAAACTTAATATTCCTCTGAAATGAACTTAAAGTTAAAAGTAAGCTTCTATTTTTAAGAAATGCTAAACATATCTTCATGTATATATGCTTTCAGTTTCTTGTGGTAGTTCTTGATAAACTTAGTATTCCTTTTAAATGAACCTTAAGTTAAAAGTAAGCTCTTATTTAATGATTGCTAAGCATATTTTATGTATACTTCTGTGTTTCTCTAGGTTTTAATATTATTGCCATTAGCAAGTATTATGTATCGTGTTGTAAAGAGGCTTATACATCTTACACCTTCAGCTTACAAGGTATGTTGGTATTCTCACTTTCTAATATATTTTATAAAGTATAGTCATGCCAAGCATAATGAGTTAACTGAAATGACACACCAATAAAGTATAATGGCATAAAATTTATCCATGTCTTTACTTGTTGATATAAGCTAGGTATGTATTAAGGAAGTATATGATCTGTCAAACTATGAATACAATTGATTTTCAAATATAGAAAACTAGATCTATCTCCATGCGTTGTTTTATAATGATCTAGCAAGAACTCATGAACAAAGTAAAACATAGAAATGATAGAAAATGTTGGAGATCCCATATCCATTAAAGATGTGATCAAATTATAATATATAAGTGGGTGCAAACCTATTACTTTACAAATTGGTTTTGTGAGGTTGAGTTAGACTTAAAGTCCATTTCTAAGATGCTATATGAGTTTATCTTATTAGGGGTTGTTGGGCTTTTTTTGCTATTCGTTATTTGTTATCAGATCACTCATAAATATCTATTTCCACGCTTGAGATGTATAGTTTTTGGCATGTGAGGATGAGTTGGAGATTTTAGATTGACTATAAATGTGACCAAATTATTATATATAAGTGGATGAAAATCTTATCATCTTACAAGTTGGTTTTGTAAGGTTGAGTTCAGTTTAAGTTTACTTTTTAAGATAAAACATGATAATACTCAGTTAATTACACTTAGTTTCCCAAAAGGAGCTTAAAATTAAGAGAGCTTCATGGATTAAATCACATGTATGGGTATGAAACTTATTTTCTTGTCTCTTTTGGTCTTGGTAATTCAATGGAACATATAGAACAATTCAACAATTTAGATTGAACAATAAAAATGAATAGAAACAAGATTATAATCGGTGCATACCAAAGGAAACACAAGAAGAATCAAGAAATATTATGAATGGGTACACAACCCATTTTTGGGGTTTAGTGTCTCACAGCCAACACAGGAACAATTAACAAAGGAAATGAAAAACATGGAAAAAGACACCATTTGATAGAGTCAAGACCAGTGCAAAAGCAAATTCCCGCTTGAAAGTAAGATATTCAAGATAAGATTCATTTGGTGAGTAGTTCATAATGTGAGAAGGTCAACAAATGTTTGTGTAATGGATATAACCAATTCATATTATTGACTTTAATGCATGTCAAATTTCATTGGTGGCAAAATTCTAATGTGAGGGATAGATGTGTGTATTGAACCTTCATTATTACTTTGTAGGCCAAAATATTGCATATAAATGTAACTTTAAACTGAAATTTTGTTTGTTTCATTGATACTAGTGTTACTTGTTAATATTATCTCTCGTACCTAATTGTATTTTCCTTGAGAAAAATAAATAATTCTTTTGGTCCTTTATGGTAATTGTTTTCATTTTTTCAGGTCAATGTTGAACATAAGGATCGTTTTACCACTAAATTTGGAAGTGAAGAACATACAAGTGATATAGAAAATGTTGACGACGAAAATGCGAAACCTCATAAGTCTTCCAAAGCATCTGACTTTCAAATGCTTTTTGGTGGAAATAACGAGGATGACTTCATGATTGGCATCAAATTCACGAGGTAATTATACACTTATAGTGTAGCATTGTTTAATGAATTTATTCTTTGGTGCATAAGAAGTGCACCTGAACATGGACTATGATATTAAGATTATTTCAATGCCAAAATTGTTTGTTATTCTAGTCCCAATTGGGTAGGATCACCATTTGATAGGATATCCACTTTTGGGCATTTCCACCAATTGTTTGTTATTCTAGTGTCAAAACCAGCCTGTAAGGTGTGATTTGCATCCACTTGTGGTGTAAATTTGTTTTTATCTCTATTCGATGTGAGATCTCCAACAGGGTAATCTGTTCATATTGGTGGAAATGTGATCTAATTGAGAGCAAGAAGCAGAGTATTGTTGCTAGATCGAATATCGAAGTTTGATATTAGTTATAACTACAATTGAGACTTCATGACTTTGGCAACCTCTCTAACAACTAATGTTTGGAGACATTCAAGATACTAAATTGTCTTTGATAATCTAAACACTCTTTATATTTCATCAAATCTAGTTTTTCATGGATGGATTCTCACTTTGTATTGGAGATGTTGAAGGTTTGATTGCATTAAATAGAGAGATATGATACAATTTGATAGGGAAATCATTATTAGATATTGGTTTTGTTCTTTATTATTGTATTATTGTATCTTTTGTTTGTTATAAATTAGAATTGGAATACTTGAGTGTACACAACACATGAAATTATTTATATTCCTTCTGCATTTCTCTCTCATGATCTATTTCGTCACTGATCCTTACAACATTTTATCAAGAATCTAAAGAGATGGAAATCCAAAGCGGTGCTTTCGCTTTGAGCCCATTGCACATTTTTAGCTTCCATCACTTATTTGGCAAGCTTTTTCTATTGAGTTTCTTTTTTTTGGTGAGCTCTTTCCGGCCAGCGACCACGACTGGCTTCACCTTGTGCGAGGACTATTTTTGCTGTTCGACATATGTCTTGCCTTCTGAACAATTTTACTCCCTTGGAGTTGCCTGCCACACTCTGAGACTTTTACTTTCTTGCAGCCGCCTTGTCATCTGAGCACTTTTGCTTTCTGACAACCGTCATGTTCTTTGAGCATCTTTGCTTTTGGTAGTTGGGTGTCCTTTGAGCATTTTTGTTTGCCGACAGTAACTGTTATGTACTCTGATTTGTTTTCTTTTCCTACAACCATCTTGTCCTCTGAGTAATTTTTGCTTTCAGACGGCCACAATGTCATCTATCCAGTTTCTCTCTCTGGATACATAATACATCCCAACTTCAGGTGGGGTGTTGATGATATGATTTGAAAGGATAAAACATAAGATTGGTTGTTACTTTGACAATGAGAAAGTCATGTTTGGAAATATCTATTAGCTTTATCATTTTTACTTTGTCAGCTCTAGCAACATATTGACTGACGAGTTCATTAAATCTCTGAGGGGATCTTGTGTTGATGACATTTGTAATAAGCTTGTTTTATATGACACATGCTCTAACTTGAGGGGGGAGGGAGAGATATGATTTGGTTACACAAAATAAGGAGATATGATATGATTTAGGGAAATATCTTACCAAGTATTTTCCATTATTACATATTAATTTTGTGCCTTATTATTTTATCTATTCCTTATTATGTATAAGAATAATCATGTGTATGCCGCGCATGAAATTCATTATATTTATTCTCAGTTTCTCTCATTTGAACATGGTACCAAAGATCCTGTGTTATTTGTTTAGTCACCAAAGCTTTCAACAGGAGAGAAAGGCGTTAGGGAAAATCAGAAATGACTTCTTTAGCCCTAGTGATCTATTTGACATGTTGACTAAGTCATTCAGACTCTCATGCTGGTTACATTTGTAATAATTTTGGTTCATGACATATATGGTTTAGTTCAGCTTTTGTAGAAGAGTTAGAAAAGTATTTTGAATAGTGACATTTATTGCATATATTCTTTATATCCAGGATTTATTCTCTTGTACCCTATTATGTGATTATAAATAACTAACATATGCTGTTATAAGACATCAATGTGTGTATACTATCATTTTAAATTCTTCCAATTTTTTAACTTATTCTGCTGTATTCCTCCAGTAAGTGAGGGCAGGGCACTATAAATTATTAAGGCTAGGCAGCTTGTATTCTATAATACAAATTCCGATCAATGAGACTCTCAGTGATTTAGTGAACATGTGGGTATAGGACAACCGTCATTATAGACCGTCTATACTATCATTTTAGATTATTCCAAATGTTTAACTTCTTGAACTGTATTCTTCCATTATCTCTGCTACTCTTTCTCTTAACTGCCCATGCTAAAATCAATTTGCTCACTCCCTATTTATTCCGTTACATTTATTAGAAAAAAGAAAATTTTATGTATGGTTCCTTTCAAATAACTATTTCAGACAAAAAGGGATGTATTAGTACGCTGCTTAGTTACATATGCACGATATTACTATAGCATCCTCAACCCATGGGAAGATGATTTTTCAGTTTCTATTTGTTGTGACTTGCAACATGAGATGATACTTTAGTTCTAATTTAACTTTTATGCTTTTGTTTTCTACAGGAAGACAATCAAATTGTTCAGTGATTTCCATACCTCAGACATTATTATTGCTTCAGCACTATGCTTGGTTAATGTAAGCATTTTTATTTCTGTTTATTTTAATTTTTTTATTCATATCTGACTCTAGAGATTTCTTTTGCCCCCTTTACATGTTTTTTAGATTAACTTCATATTTGTTGGGAATTAACTTTATTCCGTTTTGGGCATTGTGTCCAACCTTCAAGTTCATATTCCTTGTGGTATAAGTAAAAGGTATTAGGTATTCTAATGCCGTTTGTTAGTATCTATTTGCATTTATTTTATAAGATAAAGTTTGGGCCATTTTGTATCCAGTTGTTTGTTAAAAACATTGTATATGAATATGATATTATCCTTTGAGGCGACAATCCCCATAATTTTCCTACATACACAATGAATTGGTTCTATTGTTTTTCTGGCGAGTGACCCTAAATAATAAACAACTTCTGTCCTAGTGGTCTCAGGTTAATTGTTACAGTGCAACCTTTTAATTTTACTTCTTATAATAATGGAAAAAGTCGAGCTACTATCAACTCTACATAAAAATAAAAAATACAGAGCAGTCAATCTCATCACCACTTTGTATAAAATCATCAGAAAACTTCTATACCATTGTGTAATTAAGCAGAAGTTAACTTTTCCTTATACGTTAAACTAAAAATCTAGTCCATATACCCAACACATCTTTTTTTTTTAATTTTAGTCGCTGTATAAATAAGTCTACATTTTTGTCCTTGGAAAAAAATATTTATGAAGAAGTCCCTGGTATTTTATTTATGAACCATTGACACTGTTAGATTTTTATGTGTTCTCTACCATCTCTACGGAGATGGTATGATTACATGTAGGACAAAACAATAACTAATCCAAGGAAGAAAAGTCTGAAACTGTTATAACTCAGGCCAATGCTAGGGGCTGATTCATAAACATCTTTCCTCTAAGAGAAAGATGTAGTGTTTTTTAAACTAAAAATAAAAATAAAAATTATGTCAAGTATAGAGACCCAACGTTTGATTTTGAAAATTATAATTTCATTGTAATACAGTTGCTTATTATCGTGTGGCTTTTCTACTAAAGTATAAAATACATACACATGCTTTTTTTTTATTTTAAATTTTCTCCGTATTTTGTTCCTTTTCTAAAATATGAATCTAAAGAGTTTTTATTTATTAGTTATCCTTAGTCTTATGAATGTGTGCTGAATCTTTTACAAACGTATTGCTTATAACATCAAATTGTTCAATTTTCTAGAAAATTGAGGAGGTTGGGATTAACAAGGAAAAAGATGTAGATTTTCTTTCATCCATAGAGGTAAGTTTTCCTAACTGTAATTGTTAGATCATATTTAATTAATAACAAATCTATCTCAATATGTAGTTACCCTGCATGTGGGGCATAAAATATGTAGTTGACAGTATTATTTATTCTAAACAGGTTCTGATTATTGATCATGCAGATGTAATATCAATGCAGGTCTGTAGTGTTCTTCCTTTAAATTACTGTAACAAATTGATTGTCCCGTTATTTTGACTACTATATGAATGTTGTTTCTCATTGATGTTTAAAACTTGCCAGAATTGGTCTCATGTGCATACAATTATTGAACACTTGAACCGCTTACCATCCAAGCAACCTGGAACAGATGTAATGCGCATTAGACCTTGGTATATTCTATTGTAACTATCCTATGCTAAAGTTGTGTTATTTTTTTTACTCCTATATTAGTGTTGACCTACAATTTTTTCCCTTGTTTTCATTTTCTTAATTTAGCACATAGCAAATATTAGCACTTAAATAATTGGAGCTATTTATCTTTAGATGAAGCTAACAGAATAAATTATAATGAAGGGTCTGCTTCAAGTCGTAGTGGTGTTTTTATGGAGAATTGGAGGTTTTCCATTTTCAACCATGCCATTGTGGTATTTTGTTTGTAAAAACTATCTTACATTTCTCACCAAAACCATTATTGTGATTGGTAGAGTTATGTTTCATAGCTCTGCCAATTTAAATTATCTTGGGGAATATTGTGTACAATACTTTAAGAACTGTTCAGTACCATCATTTTTACATTTCAATTGCTTGAGTTTTGGCGTTATATATCTGTCAATATGTTTTTGTCGTGTGAGATGGAGGAAGGGTTTTTCTACACCAGAATTTTGAGATTTGTATATTTTTAGGTATCTTGATGATCACGCAAGATTTTACAGGCAAACAATAATACTGGGTTTTTATTCGAATCCAGGTAATGATCCTTGCTTCTTGTAGTGATGCCTTTTGAGAGAAAATTTACATTATTCTTCTGTTTGCCTTTACCTTTTATAGAGGAAGCTAAATCCGTTGAGCATATGTATTTGCAACATTTTACCTTTTAATTCTGTTTAATAATGGGATGTTAGTTTCTACAAAAATGTAGTTTTTATTTTTGTTTCACAAGGTCCATCCATCTCGCCTTTTTGCGTGCATGATTTTGTCTATTTGTGTTTACATTTTACATTACAATTATCATAATAATCAGTTTTCGATTACATTGGTGAAATTTTGATTTTTTAATTTTCCTTTTCCGAAATTGTTAAACTTATGCTGCATTGCACCTTGATATATAGGGTGCCGAGTTATGACGTTCTCATTCAATCCATTTTTTTGTGAACATTTGAAACATAGCGAAGTCTATTATAACCTCTGCATTTCCTTGTTGCAGATATAAATGCTTCATTCAATCATCATTGTGTTAATTATGAAGGGAAGGTATGTAAGATATATGGTTTCACTGCCTAGCTTTTTCATAGGTTCAAGGTTTTTGTATTGTTACCATGCCATTTCTTTACAGCACTGGATTTTAGTAGAACTGCAATTCGTCATTGATGGCTTTTGCTTTCCAGCATTTTACCATTGGCTATTTAAACTGCATCAACGATATGGTTGATATGGCAGAGATTGGCCATCTTACACAATTGAATTTCTTCTTGTTTTTTTCCCTTTTTAAATTGCAATACTTTAGGGATTTAGAAATAGGAATCTGCACCCAGTATTTTGTGGGATAGGGATTATGTACTTGAATAGCAATACTTCATCTACTCTTTATTGTTTCTTTTTATTTTTATTGGAGTGTGTGTCCTCTTCACTCAGTCTTCTGTTTGTGAACATTATTTGTCTGTCATATTTGCCTTTATCATCTTTTTCTATTCCAACCTTCATTATTTATTTATTTATTGCAATCTTATTTTCATTGTCAGTTCTAATTTGAATTTGAGCGGTCTTTGTTTCGTGATTGTCAATGCTTTTGCATCCCTGTTGTCAATTTTCGAGAATTAAGAATGAGCAATCCTTTTTATGTACATTTTAAAACTTGTCTTTTTCTGAACGCAATACACATGCACACACTTTTGCTTTTCAGTAGAATCATGATCAGCCATAGGGCTAGTCAATTTTTGTTTTTGTGTGGTGGTGGGCTGCTATTTTCTGTTGGTAGCCTTCAACCTTGGAGGGCTTAAAGTTAAAGATGCATCATGACTGAAAAGTTCTCAATCTTTCAGACTTTTTTATGGAGGACATCGTTGATATGCCTTGTGAAATGAAAACGATAATCAAATTATGTTCATGCATGTGTCTTCCCTTCCTGAGGCAATTACACAAAAGATATTGTTTCTTTTTAATTTTTAAATATTCTAGTCATCAGTACTTCTATTTGATACCTGCAGGTGAAACTGATGTGTGAATTCAAAGGTGTCTTACACAAAGTGTTACCGGAAATAAGACAAGTAATCTTTTTTAGTATTGCTGGCTGCTTGAATAAATATTCTGCGTTTTGGTCATATACAATTGTGATGCAATTAAGGTCTAGTTGGCAATGTTATTGCACTTCAGTTACCTTGGATTTTATTACTAGACAGTATATAGGAAAAGTATTCATTCTTTTTTACTATTAAACAGTACAGTACATAAGAAAAACAAGTCACTTATATAATATTATCTTCCTTGCTATACACATTTTATTGTTGTTATATACTCTGTAAATAATTAAAAAATAAGTAATATTTTTGAAGATGGTTTATTTTCTTTGTAAATCCTTAGGAATGACTGTAATATCAAAATTAGCATCTTTTAATCGATGTTCAATAATTTGAAAAGTAGGGTGCTAATATACTCGTTTCAAGGATCTGTGAACAAACTAATTGGTTTTCTTTTCATGATTAGTTAATTTAATGTACTAACGTTGCATCATTTCTTTTTCTTCTTGATTATTGTGGTCAGGCAATTAATTTTTTGTTCAGTGTCATCAATTTATATTCAGATTTATTACTGTAGGTTTGTGCCTCACTCTAATATTGAGCTAACACTTCATTTAAATTTTGAACCCTGTAGATTTATGAACGATTTGATGTAGACTCGATAGTACAAGCTGATGATGCCCGTTTTGATTATTTTATTACAAAGGTATGCATTTTGGATTTGTGATTTTTAAAATATTGATATGTTGAATTGGTTTTGGAGAACTATCTATCCATACTCTGAGAATTTGATGTCACTGATGTTCTTTTTTGAATAACTTGGCTCAAGCCAGATTTCAAATGACCATTGTAACACTTGAGAAAGGTACACAGGAATATAGAATGAATTTGAGAGAGTGCATTCCTCTTTTCTGGAATTTCATCAGAATGAACTTGGGATATACATCAGATACAATGTGAGAGGGAAAAGATACATCTAGGACTTAGGTCTAGTACAAAGCACATAGTATTTTACAATAAATCCTATTGAAGACTATTTATTCTAACAGTAACCTATAAGTGTGAAAACCATTGCTCAAATAAGCCTGTATGCCAAACTATAATATGGATTTCCATTGTTACTAAACTTTGCGGTGTTAAGAAGCCACTGTCCGGGTCCTGTCTCCATGATTTCTAATGAAAATATTTTTGCCACATGCCCTTCTCATTTAATGTTCACTCTAATTCATTTCGACCCAAATATGTTCTTTCTTCCACCATTACTTTTAGAAGCATTACTTTTAGAAGCAGTAGGAATGTTTATAATCTGAATTTATAACTAAATCTTAGGATTTCATATCAAACAATAGCAATGAACTGATTATGTCCTTGAATGATTATTTTTGAATTATTGTGCTTGTATTTATTAGGCCATATTGGATTAGGGTAAGAGTAGTGACTCCCGGACTCTTAACTCGTCAGTTAATTTTTTCTTACTCATGGCATTGTGTTAATAATGCAGTTTAAATTTTTTCTTACTCATGGCAATGTGTTAATAATGCAGTTTAAATAAGTCACGTGTGAAAGATGAGATAAATACAATATAGCAAAAAGGTGGTTTTACTTTTAATTGCTATTATCTGTGTAATTATGGACATTAGAGGAATATTGCTTATTATCCCTCATTGAATGAAAAGTAGTTTAATCATTCTTTGCTTAGGACTGCTATGCCTTATTTGTGTTTAGTAATGATGCATCTGTGTGTCAATTACTAAAGCTTACCTTGGTAGAAGTCTTTATTTTATGCATATCCTTTTACTCTGTCGTGACCAAAATTTCTCTGTTGAATTTCTTTAAATAGGCGCCTTAGGATGGTCCAAGTGGTATAACCATTATGTGCTTGTTATTATACATTTTTTGACAATTGGATCATTTAAATAACTATCAATAATTATTGTCTTGCAGGTTTTCCCCAGAATAAAAGATTTAGATCAAGGAGGGACGATGTTGTTTACCAATTCTTACTTTGAATTTATTCGACTCCGTAATTTCTTAAAGTCACAGAATGCTTCCTTTTGTTTGCTTGGGGAGTACGGATCCATTTCCATCATTATGCCATTGTGTTGTTTGTTTTATAGTTGAATATTATTTAATAATATGGCAGTAGTTTTTTTTTCCCAAGTTACTAGTAGTTCTTCTGTTGATGGCTGGTCTTTTTTTGTTAATTTAGGTATACAACCCAAAGTGATATCTCTCGTGCACGTCTTTGGTTCTATGAAGGAAGTAGAAAAGTTATGCTTTACACTGAGAGATCTCATTTTTACCACAGATATAAGGTTATGGACTGAAATAGTTTTTTCCCCTCTCCCTCCTTGTCATTTTTTTTCTGCCTTGATTATTTTTATAGATGTTTTTTGTGAAAAAATAAAAATGACAATTTGTGGCCCTTTTTCAAGTTCATGGCATGGCATCCAGCAACATACATGCTGAAGGGTTGAACATCTAATCCTGAAACTGCCAATTTGTGTTGTTTTTGTCCCTGGAATTTTTGTCCATACAAATTGGTCAAGAGATGACACAGGCCACTTTTTGTGGACATGCATTGTCAAGGTTGAAAGCAACCAAATCTTTGCGGAACCAAATTATATTTTTAAGTAACTGTTGAATTTGAAGTTATAGAAATAGAAAAAGGTTGTCAAACTCTTCAGTTAACTCTTAAGAGTTTATTATCCCAAACTGAGAGACAAGTTAAAGAGTAGACTTGTGAACTCACTTGAAATCTCGAGTTAAAAAAGAAATAAATGAGTTTCAAATCGAATGTAATTGTTGTCCGACTTTTATTGAACAATGACCGTATTTTATTAGACTAATATTATTTGAAAAAACGAATTTCCTTTTGAATTCTTTTCACATCAAGAACAAAGCTTTTTGTGAATTTATGTGATTTATTCATTTTATGACACTTTATGATTGTAATTTGTTACCCATTTTTAATGTCATTAATAAATTCGTTCATATTATTTTTATATTAAGTAAATTCTTATGTGTTGAATCTAGGAGTTAAATTTATGAAGGCTTCATTAGTTTATGAAAACTCTGAACCTTAATTGGAATAATGAACAATTAAAATCAGTTGAATTCATCGGACTATGTGTACTGTAGAGTATAGACCATTACAGGAAATTGTGCAAGCATATTTGATCACCGTAGTTTTTAATCTTATGGGGGTGTATCCTCTGCTTTTATATTTTTATTGATAATAAATATTTATTTCTTGATGGCAGATTCGAGGGGTTCAGAATTTAATCATTTATTCACTCCCAGAGAGGAAGGAATTTTACCCTGAGGTAAGCTGGTTTGTAAAGTCAGATTCTTTTTTGGGTTTGACTAAAATAATTCACTAAGGGGTATAAAACTGATGAAATAGTAATCCTCTTGTGGCTACGCTAATGAATGAAATTGAGAAAATAGATGAGTTCAAAAGAACATTCTTGTTCTATAGCATGGTCAACGTTGGAAAACTGAAAAATCCAACATGCAAAGGCTCCTATGATAGATAAGGAAACAAACCTGTCCATAAATAAATTATGGCTAAATTTTGGAACTGTTCTCCAGTACAATCAACAGACTTTAAAAGGCACAACCAAAAACGCCCTCTTCAGTTTATTATTCTTCAACTGTCTATAACATGCATTTCATCAAATTTGGTGTTCATGGTTTAACCTTAAAAATATAAGAAAATAAGGAATTATTTAATAAGAATCAATCCAATCACATTCTCTTCATCTCTATTTGTAATAATAAAAACCTTTAAAGAAAGGAAATACAAATATCTTGAATTGAATCGGAGGTCTCTGCCTACATTTTTTCCTAATTACTATGGAGAAATTGAAAATGTTTTTATATTAATAATCTGCTATTTAGAACCTTTTTTTTTTTTGTTTTCTATAATTGCGTAAAACAGAAAAACACAATGTGCCTTTCCTTCATTGCTATCCTTTTGCTATTGCAGATTGTGAATATGCTTTACGGGTCTAACAATATGACTTGCACTGTCCTATTTTCCTGCCTCGACAAGCTTCGGGTAATACTATTCTCTTTGTTTCCCCTTTATATTGTTACTTGAGTAAAAAGTAGAACCGGAGATGTAAATGTAGAGACTGAGATTTGATGGCTTTGTTTATTATTGCTTCCTAATTTGTCTTACTGCTACATTGTTGATTTGAGTACGCCTATAGTTAATAGATGGGCTTTTTCATCTCTAAAGCTCAATGGATTTTCTCTGTCTAGAGCTCTGTTCTTTAACAAAAAAAATCCGTCGACAACCTGTAGACTTTTGTTAACTCGTATAACTGATTAAACATTCTGGATATTTTCTCGCATCTAAAATGTTTATTATATGTTGCACCTTTGCAACAGGGAAAGAGAATTTTCGATATTGTGGCGACATAATTGGTTTTGCTCTCAATATATATATTCTGTGTGTGTAGACTGCTAGTCCTGCTATATTCTTTCCTTTTTTGTTTCTCGTTATAATAACTACTTTCCTTTATGGATTACATTTCAGCTGGAAAGAATTGTTGGCACTACTCCAACCAAAAGAATGGTGGCTGCGGAGAAGGGTGTTTTTGTTTTCTGCCACTAGAATTCTGCCTCGGAAACCATGCAAAATAACTCGAAAATAACTTGCTGCAACACCAATTGGATCTGGTCCATCTTCGTGTCCTGCGATTTGGATTGGACTGCAAGAGCTGCTTTGAGTTTCTTCACCGTGAATGACAAACAACGCAGATCCTCCGCCTGGTGTTTGACCTCAGTTCATATCAATGAAAGCACCAATGAAACAGTGCTAAATAGACGAAAACAACTTGTTCTGCTATTAACAAAAGAGATTACGTATGACCACAATCAACAGGGCAAATTAAACAATCACAAAAGTAATGATAAGGACAAAGGAGGTGCAATGGAGGTATAGCAATTGTAGAAATGAATCATTCCAGAAAAGGGAATAAAGGAGGGACAAAATCAGTGACAGAGACGCAGAGCAAAGGTTGAGGAACAATGACAGCAGAGAGAGAATCATACCACACTTTTGCGCTCTCTTAATTTTATGTTCTCCTTTCTATTACGTGAACTTTTGCGTTCTTTCTGACCCTTTGTATTGCTTGCCACGTGTCCCTCACGCTTTTGTGCGTGTTACAGTTTTTGGAGGATGCATGGAGGGACATGGCTCGACAACTAAATTCATGGAGAGAAATCCCCGGTTGGTTTTTTGTATATCAGTGTTCATTTAAGGCACTACTTCATACACAATGTACGTTCCTAGAGTCAAATGTATCAGAGGCTATTTTTATGAACAAATTATATCATAGATTGAATTAGGAGTTTATAGGAAACATTGAGCCAAGATTTTGAAGTTAAATGAAAACTCTATCTTTTAGTGTTAGTTTTATATAAGGAGTGTTGAATTTAGCAACCTATTGCATACGCTTTTGTAAACCATTGTAAACTAAGTGTTTTCGTATTTAACATCTTTGAACAACCACCGCTTGTTAGTGACAGATGCAAGAGACAGATGGAAAGGCTGGAGCAATCTGAAAAAATTGAATATCCTGTTAGAACATATTTTGCATGGTCCTCTGCAACGTGATTTGACTACAGTATGCTTAATCATACTTTGGTTCGAAACAGCACTAAAAAATGACGGGCTAAGTTCCTTCGTGCACCCTTCTCAAGTCAGTTTCTTCCTGCACCTTGATACACTGTTTTAAGCTTTCGTATTACACTATCAATTCTTAAGACAAAAAGTGGCTTTCAGATTATACAGTCTCAACATGGCAAAGTAGAAAATTTCTTTGTAGGAGGGTGGTGGAAGAAAGCTATGGAGGTGCAGGAAGACACTGTCCATTCTCAAACCATCATAGGTGCCCATTAAAACAGCTGTAGCCCCTTAAATCATCATAGGAAGACTTTTTACTAAATACAACCCTCATTAACAAAGAAAAAGACTAAAATATCTTCCTCCAATGTGCCATGCTGCAGCCACTTGGTGAAAGGAGAGAACGTGTTGCGAGAAAAAGCTTGTCCTGAAAAATTCTTCTTTTCAGAATACGTTTCATCTATTCTAAAAATTGTTTGTTTTGAAAAGTATTATGTTATGAAAAATTTAATCTAAAAAATTTGTTCTAAATCATATGATGGGCTGCAGGAAGAAAAATGCTCTTTTAATTCAAGAAAAACTATAATGAAGGAACTACTCATCGGTAGGGTTGTCAAAACGGGTCAACTAGGCCTGATATTGGCCCAATTTAAATGAGTCGGCCCGGCCCATTATGAGAAATGGGTTGAGATTAATAATCTGGCCGTGGGCTGGCGGGCCAACCTGCATTTTTTCCCAGATGTGTTAATGGATGCCCACAATCAGATCTAATTTTTTTTATTCCAGATTTTGTTTAGTGATCATTATATGAATGTTATATTACCAAATAAAATTCTCCTTCAATTAAGAATATAATAATGATATGTTAAACAAGAAAATAAAATGATCACAACACAAAGAATTTAGCTAAATCAAATCAAACAGGTTCAGTTCAATATTGGCAATGATATGACTATTCACGAAGCCAAATAAATTTGTCTGTCATAAAGACAAAGGCAATGATCATATTCAACTAAGCATGAAACATAAATCTGTCACTACTTCACAGTCTGCATTAGTACAAATACAAAACAATAGTCTAATGTAACCTAAAAATGAGGAGCATCATCAAAGTTCAAACAAATTTAAAATATTGAAATCAAAACACATATAATATGTATATGCATAGTAATTAATTTAGTACAAAAAGTAATATGACTTACATGAAAAGCATTTGACTTGATAAAATGAGGATGATGTTGTATCAATGTCGTTATGCTTACACTTTAAGAGAGGAGAAGTGTAATTCTTGGAGCAATATTCAGAGAACAACTTGTACAATTTTTCTTTAATCTTCTCTAACTTTGCTTCCCAAGTGAGAGGGTCTATCTTCTCAAAGCAATATCCCAAGGTATCCAACTTCATCCTTGAGTCTAAAATTGCCTTAAATGCAAGGACATTGCTATATTTATCCCAGTACTTATCAAACTTAATTATCATCTTTTACGTTGTATCTTTGATAACTTGATCTTCATCTTTTACACTTTCCGTTAAAAGGATTGGATGTTCCACACTTGTAAAAAATACAAGTTGGTTGTAGGGTAGCTTGTGGCAGAAATCATATTTGTTATCTCATAAAAGGGCAACAAGTTTTTCACTCTTTTTCGTTTCTCCTCAGACAGACAATACTTATAATTCTCATCAACCATGTGCAAACTTGTAAAGACCCATTGATATTTAAGGGCACTTTGAAGCATAAAAAAACTAGAGTTCCATATTTTAGGAACATCTATAGACAAAGCAGTCTTCGCATCAATGAGTCTGGTTCATTCTAATTTTCTTTCTATATCCCACGCTTTAACCTCAACCCCTTTTATGTAGTTGTTGTTAGTGTTGCAATGACATTCATATTACTTGACCCATATTTTCGCTATCCTTTTGCATTGGATAATGATACTTTGATACTTTTTCTCTTACTCACTTTTAACATCATTTATGTGTCACTAAGTTAAAGCATTTTTTTTGTTGCACACATATATGGTCGTTTTGGGTAGAAAAGTTGGGAACTTCAGAAAACATAACTTCAAAGCTTTGGCATGGGCATATGATATCATCGAACACCAAAGTAGGTCATCTTCTTCTTGTTTCGTGGGGTTTGGCCGAGAAATGTTTCCTCTTGGTTACAGCAAAAACCCATTTTGAAGAACGATGAAGGTTCGTGAAAAATAAGGCATGTCCCCGTCTTCTTTTGCAATTGATTGGATTGATTGGATGGAAGAATTATAAGTATCTTTGTGAACTAGTATGGTCTTGGTGGTGTTGAAAGTAGGACATTTTGCTTTCCATTATTCTCGCATTTAAGGGTTGTTTTAGTGTGTGTGTGTGTGTGGGTTCTTCTCTTATGGGTGTTTTCCCTTTTATTGTTGTGGGATTATAAATGTGTTGTGTTGTGTCTGTTATGGTCCACTTTATGTACACAAATTATGGTGTGTGTAAATTTAACATTGTTGTAAGCATGTACAGAAACTCCAAAGCAACTCCTCATTTATTTGCACATAACTCCCCACATGTGTGTCAGAGCTAGTATGACACTTTTTTGTCAAAAAGATTGAATCCAATCCATTATTTTTTTGTTCATAATCACTTCAATGTAATCAATATGGTCCAATTTTAAATTTAATCACTAGAAGTTCATACACTTTTGTGGTCATTTTTGTTACTAAATATATTAACAAACATCTTCAATTTCCAATAATGATAATACATAATTATCTTTTTATTTGCAGGTCTTACTCATTATGGGAACATGACAATATAGCAATATGTATGAATGTATGAAGGAAAAACTTGAATGCAGTTCAAGAGTCGTGCAATAAGAAATCTGTTTGTTGGATATGGGAAGGAAGAGAAGGGATCGAAAATAGTTTGATAGATTTATGATTGTTGTAAAGTTCAGAACATGTACAGATTGGTAGTAATTGTTAGGGTTGTTGTATGACTAAAAGACTTATCTATTAACCATATTTTTGTATAAAATAGTAATGCATTTACATTTTGTTTGATTCAGTTGTGATTATATTTGTCAAATTGTTGTCCATGTAGGAAATTGTTAATGTACAACCGTACAATTAGTTGTATGTTGTTTAATGTGTAGTTGTATTATGAAAAACTCTGGTTTGTAAAGTTCAAAATTTGTTGAAAAAGTCTAACACAATTTCCCGTTTAATTACACTGTGCTCCCCACTTAATTATGATAGCAAAAACCAGTTCATTTATTGTAATGAATGTTAAAGGCAAATTTAATGATTATTTTATGTTACAATTCAACTTTGATGAAAACGACTAACAATAAAGGTGAAGTTTGAGGGCAAAACAAGTGTAGGCTATAGAACATATAATTGGAAGTTGAAATTAATTGTATTTATGGTAGGAATTGTAAATGGCAAATGTATAGGAAGAAGAAATGTTGTTGAAAATATATTTTGCTGCACAATGCATTGTAAATGGATGTTGTATTTCATATTTGTATGCATGTTAAATGTGGTATTAATTTAAAACATACAACATACTGTGTCATAATTTCAAACATGTCGAAAAACTATACAAAAACTCCAATGCAACTCCCCACTTATTTCCAGACGACTCCCTACATGTATTTGTGACAGTTGGTGTGGTATTTTTTTAGTAAAAACTAAATCTAATGTACCATTGTGTTGTTTATAATGACTTAAATGTAATGTGTATGGTCAATTTTAGGTACATAAAAGATGAGGTGTGTTAATTTTCAACATGTCCAAAATTTGTTCTAAAACCCCAATGCAACTCCCCATTTATTTTCACATGGCTACCCACATGTGTTTGTGGCAGCTGATGTGAATTTTTTTTTCGTAAAGATAAAATTCAATGCACCATTCTCTTCTTCGTAATGACTCCTATGTAGTTTGTGTGGTGCATTTTAGGTACATAGAACATGTGTCATAATTTCAAAGTTGTTGAAAAATTATACAAAAACTTCAAAGCAACTCCTTACTTATTTCTACATGGCTCCCCACATGTGTTTGTGGTAATTGGTGTGGTATTTTTTTAGTTAAAACTAAATCTAATGTACTATTTTGTTGTTTATAATAACTGAAATGTAATGTGTGATAATGTTAATTATTACCATTATCTAAGTTATATTTCATTAGCAAAATCATCTCTTCCAAAGCTTTTAACTTACTTAATCCTCAATTTTACCTTACTTTTGTAAATAAATACATTGTGGGTTA